>OGMI01000018.1_pt1 | contig 177114 bp, 152 predicted proteins | sample 1573201 | NCBI WGS metagenome assembly OGMI01 (sample SAMEA2582012, study PRJEB24529) | metagenome | biome: Human gut stool | place: China | collected 2011
AATACATGCCTGTCACGCATGGGGTCACGGGTTCGAGTCCCGTACGCACCGCAAATACACTAGACAACAAAGTGTCAAAAGTAAGTAAAACAGCTCTAAATCATGAATTTAGGGCTGTTTTTTTGTTGTTCCTACGACAACCCGATACTCCCCTAAAAGTCATCTTGGAGACAAAAAGCGTTTCTAAATCGTTACCTAAAATCAGGACGCCAAAAAAAGTAACGATTTCACAGATATGTCGTTGATTTGTCGCAGTTTAGACCATCAAAAACATATCTGAAAAAAGTAACGATTTGAATATAAACCGATAATAATGACTATCGGCAAATATTCACTAAGCCATTTTTTTCAATTCTTCTTTCGGAAGTCTCTGACAATACCGTTAAGTGTCTTGGCATAAATAATTCATTTGCAATGCGTTGAATTAATTTTGTAACCTAAAAAAGTAGAATTATGCGAAGTACATTTAGAGTTTTATTTTATTTGAAGAAGGGCGCTCCATTGAAGAACGGAAAACTGCCCATTATGGTGCGTATCACCATTGACGGTGAAAAAGTAGAGTTCAGTACCAAACTTGAAACAGAAGAAAAGAAGTGGGATACCAAATCCTCACGAATAGCCGGACGTACTCCGGCAGCCAATGAAATTAACCTGAAACTGGAAAAGATGCGGGTAGAGTTGAACAACCACTACGAAAAAATCCGATCGGTAGGTTGTTTTCCCACCCCGTTGATGTTAAAGAATGCCTATTTAGGTATAAAAGCAAAGAGCCATACGATACTCACCATCTTTAAAAAGATAGTTGATGAAAAACAAAAGCAGCTCGGTGTATCAATATCCAAATCCACCTACGGCAAATATGAATTGGTCTATCGTCGTTTGCAGGAGTACATCAAACAGGAGTATAAGAACGAAGACCTGCCACTATACAGCATTGACGATGATTTTGTGAACGGCTTTGATATTTTTCTGCGCGTAGACAAGAAAGTCGGTCATAATGCCACCGCCAAGATGTTACAGAAGCTGAAAACCGCCACCAATTATGCACAGTCTCACGGCATGTTACAGGAAGACCCGTTTTACGATAAGAAAATTACATTTGAGGAAGTGGAAGTTCCCTATCTTACACTGGAAGAACTGCAAACCATTATGGAAAAAAACATTCTAAATGACCGCTTACGCCGTGTCCGTGATGTGTTTGTTTTTTCCTGCTTCACAGGTTTGGCGTATTCAGATACCTATTTTCTGACGGAAGAGCATCTTCATAAAGCCAATGACGGGAAAATTTGGATTAAGAAACCCCGCCAAAAAACAAAAGTTGTAGCCGATATACCTTTGCTGGAAGTTCCTCTCCAAATCCTTGAAAAATACCGTGGACAACAGACCGGAGGACGATTGCTTCCCGTATGTAGCAACCAAAAGGTAAACCAATATTTGAAGGAACTCGCCACTGTATGCGGTATCAACAAGGAGTTGACCTACCATGTTGCCAGATACACCTTTGCCACTTCGCTCACCCTGCTGCACGACGTTCCGATGGCGAGCATTGCAAAGATGTTGGGACACACCAATATTCGCCAAACGCAGCATTACGCCAAGGCAACCAATATTCTTGTCGGCCGCAGTATGCAAAATCTTTCGGAGCAGTTGAACTTGCATATGGAAGTTAAATAAAGGAGGAAAAATAAATGTATATAGATTATTTAAGCAAGAGCCGTACAAACGGCATGAAAACAGGACGTGAATATCTGACAGCAGAAGAATTGGCAACGGTAGAAAGACAGGAGCTTCAAAGCTCCCGTCTTGAAAAAGTCCGTGACCTCTATCTCTTTTCCTGTTACACGGGTTTGACTTACCGTGACATCAAGAACTTACAGGATTATCATGTTATCCGCGCAAAGGACGGGACCCGATGGTTGTCAATTTTTCGTCCTACGGAAAAACATTCCTGCCAAATTCCACTTTTGGAAAATGCCTGCCGGATCATTGACAAATATAGGGATGGCAATACCGAAAACCTGTTGCCCGTCCCCAGCATCCAGAAAGTAAACGCCTACTTGAAAGAAATAGTCTCACAGTGCGGTTTAGACCGGAAATTGAGTTTCCAGTCCGCCCGTTCCACCTTTGCCGTCACGATCGGCATGGCTAATGAAGTTCCTCCCGTAATCATTTCCAAGCTGTTTGGTTTCCGGGATTATACTACCCGTTGCACACGTGTCTCTGACAAGCAAGTCAGCCGGGAAATCCTTGAGTTATCCAAGAAACTTGCAACCAATAAATAGACTTACTGCATAAATAACTAATTTTACCCCCTAAATAAAATCAAAATGGAAAGAGGATACATCAAAATCACCGAAGAAGAAATCGGCAAGCCCGTTGTCGAAGTCAAAATAGTAAATGGAACCGTATGGATGTTCAAGCATGAAATCGCCCGTCTTTTCGACGTATATCTCCAGACAGTGGGTAATAACTTCCGCTCCATCTTCAAATCCGGCGTACTATGTGAAGACGACGTGACGATGGAGCGCAAGATGAAAAACGAAAAAGGGCAGGACATCTACGTTACTTTCTATAACCTCGAAGCTATTATTTTCCTGAGTTACCGCATAGATTCTCGTTATGCTAAAGCCTTCCGCGAATGGGTCATGAACGCTCTCTGCGAATACAATCGTATGGACAGGAAAGAAACAGATGTTATTGTCGTTTTCAATGCCGATACCCGCCATGCTTCCATTTGCTACCCCTCAATGCCCAATTAACCGCATATCCTATAGTAAAATTAAAGCCTGATGCACAAAGAAATGTATTGGGCTTTTTTCATCTTCCCAAGAAACCCTGCTTTTGAACAAACCGTCTTCATTACCACCCGTTAGAATTTTATCCCAATAGAATCTCACAGTCTGATTCTTTTGTTTTAAAGACATACAAAAGACAATAACGGCACTTGATGAATGACTATCCTTTTTCTTACGCCATTCTAATACCCGTTGGAAAGACAGGACAAAGACAAAATAAATCCCCAAATCGTTACTCAAAATCTTAAATACTGGTAAAGTAACGATTTTAAGTATAACTATGTAATTATGAGTTATTTATATCTTTGTTTTTTGAATTAGTAAAAGCGGGAAGTAATATTGAATCCGTAGGAAAAAATCAAATCTAATACTTTTCCCACCCCTCCATCGGTATAAAAATCATTTATTCGTCAAAAAGCAATTCCCCGTACTTTGTAACGGAAATTCCATTTTGCCTATCCATAACCGCAGAAAAGTAATTCCGCCGACCACCGAATATAAATATTCATCGGCCATCGGAACACCTTTCTTTTTCCGGTTATGATAAAAGGTCATTTTTATGATTGTCTGACCCGCCCGGATAAAACAGTTCGGATTATTTCTTTTTCAATTCCTTCATAGCACCGATAAGTGCTATATCCATTGCCTCGTAGTGGTCGTTATCATACTTCATCAATCCGGCAAGCAGCCTGTTCAATGCGTTGACGACATTTATCTCTTTTTCCGAACTTCCGCTTTTGGATATAAGGTCGATAGCAGTGCTTAAATCTCCCCGCAACTTAACAAGGTCACTGACTTTTTCAATTTGTAAGAGGTAGAACAGTTCTCCGCTGTCTGTTCCCACGATTCCCTGCAAAGGGGTTTCATTTAATTGTTCCATATCATATATAATTTAAAAACGTGACACTGCCAATCACAGTTCCAAAGGCATCGCCAAACGCCCAACACAAAAGTAACTGACAGGTCACGTTAGTATATGACCGAGCCAGTTTACTTACCTTTGTGTTTTGAAATTGGCGATTTCTCGGAACGGTAAATAAACTCACTAAATACAGAGGATTATTTATCCTCTCGCGGCAAAAGTAGGAAAATTATAGGATATATTTTCATGGTTAAAGCAAAAAGATAAAAAGTATTCTCATGAAAACATCCAATGATAATATAACGGACAGCTCCCGGCGAGCTGTCTTTTTTAATGGTTATCACATGGCTTTTTTCTTCATTTTTCTCTCTATAATTTCTTCCTCGTTTACTCCTGCCAATCTAATGGGAGCCAACTGTCAAGCAATGTTCCTTGTGCGAAGATAAACGACCGTCTATTGCCTGTCAAATTTTTATTTGCAAAATCTCCAGCCCTACGGGTAGTATTTTACAAAAAAAATTTGCCCGTTCATATCCGGTCATCTTCCGATGCACACGAAACACAGCTCAACAGCCGGCTCCGATAAGGCATAAAAAAAAAGTCAGAAATTATGAAAAATGAAGAAAAAAATAGGAAACAGCAGCTTACAAGCCTTCCAATCAGCATAAATATTTTGAAAGTCGCTTTGATGGTGGCAGGTGTGTATTACTTGGGAGTAAAATTCCTTTTTGCCATCCTTTTATGGTGGGCAGTCCGTCCGTTACTCCGTGTGTTCTTCCTTACTCTTAAAATCCTCTTTTGGGGAGTGATAACTCTGTTTATTCTCTACGCAATTATTTAAAACTTAAAAATATATGATTATGAAAGTAAGATACAGTAAGACAGTTTCGCAGCAATGCAGATATTATGAAGTGGAAAACATTTTTGAGTACATGGTAAGTGTCTATCTGAACGGTAATATATCCACGTTCACCGCACTTTTCAAGGAACTGGAAAAAGAAGCACGCAAGGATTTCATTGATTATTTATTTTATGAAGTAAGCCCCCAGTTTCACATCGAAATATTAAAAGCAACCATTTAAAAATCAAAATTATGCAAGTGACATTTGAAAGTATTATTTGTGCATGGGATGAAAATATCCCTGCACTCCTTATTCAAGTAGTGAATACCATCCTTTTTTGCAGAGACGAACAAGAACTCCGTGAATCCGTGAAACAGCTTCGGGAAAAGACAGAATTGGATCAGTATTTCAAGTATGGTTACGGTTCCCATCATTTCTGGATAAACCAACGCATTTCCAAAGGAAGCATCCGGTTTATGAAAAACCGATTGTTTATAGCTGAATTTTAACCCTTTAATAAAAATCCGTATGAAAACTATATCCCAAATGACACGAGAAGAGAAATTGCAGGCGATTTTAGATTTTAATCCATGTAAAGTAGAACGCGAAACAGTGCTCCGTTATCTTTTGGCAGTACGTCGCAATAACAAGCAGCAAACAGCCTATTTCGAGAGTTTTGGCAATAACGTACACCGGATTATCCTCAATATACGCACCTATGAAAGAGGATTGATTTTCGGATTTACAAGTAAGCATCTCGACCAACATGGTTTGTTGAATGGCATGTTACCCATTATTGAAGAAATAAAAGTGGGTAATTCCAATTGTATCCACATCGGTAAATCTGAAAACGGAACGTATGCAGTAACGGTTAGTTAGTGTACAGGCAGTGCCGGCGGTGGCAGCCATCCATCCGTATGGGATGAACCGGTCAAAGATTACAAAGAAGCAATCCGACAAGGTATCAACTTGCTGGAAAAGCGGTATGAAAAGGCAGAGCGTTGTTCTGTTGCCGATAAAAGCAATTATAATCCCACAGTAATCAATAAACTAAAAAACAAATTATTGGAATTGAAACGACAATACGTCCAGCCGCAACAACTCACATTGGCTCTGTTCTAAATATAAAATCCTCTTGTCGCGGTTCAGACAAGAGGATTTTACTTATTAAAGAGGAAGTGTTATTCCATTTCTTTCCCCCACAGTTCGACATCAGTCGGAGCACGGTACATAGACCAACCGATGCAGCACCAGATAATGGCAAGGAAGCCGCCATAACATACCAAAGCTACCGTCATTCTTCATCCTCCTTGTTTTGGCTTTCATTATTGAAGTTGAAAGTTTTCTGTATGGACTGTCCATGTGAATCCACGACATAAATATCAATCGTCTGTTGGTCAGTACTCAATGATTTGTAGTACAACCTGAATGTTTCCTTTTTCAGCGGGTAAAGGTCATTGGGGAGTAGTACGGTACCGTCCTCCATCCGTAACTGTCCTTTACCATCCGGCTGAAAATAGCGGATATAATACTTCGTTTCTTCAAACGTACCTTCTCTTACCAGTTCACAGCGTATTTCCGCTTCCTCACCCATTACGATTTTCTTCTGTACCGGCAGGGTCGCCATATCAAACTCGTACACCTGCTGCACGTCCAACTTGTCACTACAGGCTACCACACACAACACGCCGACTAACATAAGACCGAGCACAAATATTGTTTCAAACATCTTTTTCATTTTTTACTGAATTAACTTTTATACAATGGCAGTGTTCTTTTTAATACGGGCAGCCACCGCCTTGACTACCGGTACACTTACGGCATTTCCCAAGAGAGCATACCGGTTGACCCGTGAGATGATCTTCGTTTCTTTCTCATACTTTCCATATTTTGTAAAGTCATCGGGAAAACCTTGTAAACGTTCACATTCCACTTCCGTAAGCATCCGTATTCCTTTTATTTGGTCGGGAGTGAGTTTACCGTTATACACATCTCCCGGTTTAAGGCACAGGACATAGTTTCCGATATTGGGTTGTTTACCGTAATTCTTTGTTATTGTTCCACATACAGAGGCAGCAGTCGCATCTTTCCCGAACGAACCATGCATTCCACCCGGCGCCGGGAAAGGAAATACGTCTCCGGTACATTTTTTTGCAAGACGTCCGACAAGATAGATTCTCTCTCTATTCTGGGGTAAAAACCATGCAGTATTAAACAGTTGCCATTCAAGTCGATAACCGCCAATGTGGGTAAACGCCTGGATGATGCTCCAAAAGTCATTGCGATGTTTTGAGAAGAGCACTCCTTTAACATTCTCCCAGATAAAAACGTCAGGTCTGAATTTCCTAACGGCTTCCACTGCATATCGGATAAGGGAGCTTTCCTTTCCTTGCAATCCTGTTCCGTCGCCTGCAATGCTAAAATTCTGGCAAGGACTTCCGAAAGTGATGATGTCGGGTCGTTCGATAACGGCATTTGTAATTTCTGTGACTGTTCCAATGTGTTCTGCATAAGGGAAATTGTATTTGAAGTTTGCAACGGCATGTTTGTCTATCTCTGAAAAATATACCTTATCAAAGGTATATCCGGCAGCTTCCAATCCTTTGCTGAAGCCGCCTATACCCGAAAATAGTTCCAGTAATACCATAAATCTAATTGATTAAGAATTTGACGCCCGCTCCGAATTGGAAATGAAACTTTCCCGTATCACTTCCCCACAAACAACGTTCACGGGCATTCAGCAGCAATACCACCCGGTTGCTCAAATAGGTTTCCAGTTCCAATGAAACAGCACCGCCATAAATGAAGTTATCACCGCTTTGCAGTGTAGAACCGTCATAGAGCAACTTTTCCCCCCAATTGTTCGTTTCATAGCCGGCAAGTGCCGAACCGCCCAGCGAAAGCAGAAACATTTTGTTCGCATCCGAAAGAAAAGTCAGATAATAGCCGCCCTCCGCAGTGAATTGCGAGGTGGGTATGCGAATAGCCTTATAAGAATGATACTTTTGCAGATATTCCGCACCGAATACCCACCGGTTGCAATGTTTGGTATAACTATCCAGTGACAACCCGAAATAATACCCCAATTCATTTCGCTTATCCGGAGAGTGGAAACCGTCCGCCATTCCTCCCGTAACGCGGATACCCCGCATACCGGGCAGACATCGTTGGGCGTATGCCTTGTCCGTGAGGACAAAACACACTACCATACACAATAAAAACAGAACTTTTTTCATCTTACTTCATTTTCAGCTCGTTAATCACTCTGGCACGGATTAATTCCGCATTACCTATCACGAATTTCTGATGGCGTCCGCCTGCCTGTTCGTTCATTTCCACCACCAACTGTTTATCGTCCGGCAACGTGAATTTAGGCAGCGTAAAAACCGTTCTTTCCCTGCTTTTTCCGTTGACAGTCGTCACATAGTTGTACGCACGCAACGGAACAATAACCTGTTCCTGAATGGCTGTACGTTTTGCAATCTTTCTGTCCACTACCTTAAAAGTGATATAGTCCACATTGAAAGGCACATTCGACGAGTTTTTCAGTTCCGTATGGAAATACAGCAACCCGTTATGGGTATAAATTCCTTTCAATGTATATTGAATACCGAATCTTTTACAGCCGATATGTTTCACCAGTCTGTCGTTATTGGCATATACGGATTTCATAATCAATCGTACCAACAGCGGCGATTCACTACCCAACTCCTTTAAATACACTTCCATCGAGTTATTCGGACGGTTGACCGCTTCACCGTCATGAATAAAGTCTTTCATCTCAATATTCAATTTTGTCGGCTCGTCGGCATATTTTACATTAAATGTGTAATAGTTTCCGTCGTCCGTAATCACCGCCAGGTTCGTTTCACGGGAAAAATCACGCAGCGCAGCTTTCACACGCAATACATTTTCCGATCCGTCCGCTTTTCCTGCAATTATATCCGCAGAACCCAAGTCCACATAACGGATAGCCGAAGGGAAAATAATATGCACGGTCTTACTGAAAGTCACTTCCAGCCCGTAAGGAGGAATCATGCGGTCAAAAGTCACTGTTCGGGTCAACCCCTCATACAAGTCTCCCGTGGAAGGACTTTTGCGTGGTTCTTCTTCATCCCCGTTCTTCTCCGTTTCAATAGCGGTAACTTCCGTTTCCTGCTGAACCTTCTCCACTTTCACGGTCTTTTGTGCGTATGCACTGAATGCACTTGCACCAATGGCAAGCATCAAAATCAACTTTTTCATAAATACTTCTTTTTTAATTGTTTATAATTGGATTTTTTAGTGGTATTTCTTATTCTCCCGGCAAAAGGTAGAACTCGTGACCGGCCTTGAGCGTCACCTTTACTGTTCTGAACTTCTTGGCCAGATATTGCGATGCCCCCTGAATGACACCTTTCCCCAAGTCTGCAGCCAGTTGCGCTCCTGCATCTTCCGTAATGGTGATGCTTGTCCCCAGTGAGGAACCCATATTCGCCGCCATTTCTTTGACAGCGTTCAGTTCTTCCGAGTTCGGCACAAACACGCCTTTCATTCCCTGCATGTCATATACTTCCAGATTGACGGGAGTCACACTTCCCTCATAACTGACCGAACCGACCTTTATCTCCATCCGTTCCCCGCCTACCTTTGCCGTACCGGTGATGATCATTCCCGAAGGTATATACTGCCTCCCCGCTATCATCGGTTCCAACAGCCGGAGCTGTATCTCTTTCCCATCCGTCAATGTGACCGTTCTGTACACACTCGCACGGATGGTGTTCTTCACTACATTTTCCTTCTCCGCCTGCACTGTATTGAATCCGAGATTACGGGGTTTACTGTATTCCCTTACAAAATCGGCGTCGCTCATAGGTGGAGCCAACAGCGATACTACCTTCTCTTTCACCTGCTGCACCGGCGCAGCGGTAACCCGGTTGTCTCGCGTGTTTCCGGCAGTAACAGTTGCGGCCTGTTCCGATGAAATGTTGCCGTTTTGTCCGGGCATATACTTTGCCGCCAGTTGGTAAGACTTTTCCATCAGTTCCAGTTGTTCATCCGCTGCCACTTTCCTTTGCCGTGCTTCTTCCTGCATCCGTTCCAGTTCTTGAATCCGCCATTCCAGTTCCAACTGTTTCTGGTCGTCTTCCGGCTCCTTCGGTTCGTGATAGAAAGTACCGAGCTGCCTGTTTATGTCCTGATAGGCAACCGCAGAAGAACGGATGGGCGAATCACTTGTGCGGGATACGTTTTCTTCTGCCATTTCATTGGCGGGAGTACCGATAGGAATATCTTCCTGCCGACCGATGGTAATATCAAAGTCCTGCAAAGTTCCCATCTTTTCCTTCCGTTGCTTTTCAAAGGCTTCCTGTTCGTAGGCTTCCTTCTTGTCATCCAGCAATCCCTTTTCATTGGGAAGCGGTACGTCGATGTTGAAACCTTTCTGTATCTCCTTTTCCTTCTCCTTTGAAGATGGAGCAAAAATCAACCACATAGCTCCGGCAAAAACAAGAAACATCAAGGGAAACACCAGCATCTTCTTTCTTCGTTGGATTTCCGCCGGCGTCAGTTCCCTGCTTTCTTTTACCTTCTCTTTTTTCTCTTCCGGTGGGGGGATAACAGTTTCAGCTTCCCGAATCTCCTCCGTTACTTCTTCCACTTGTACAGCACTTTCTTCCCACGCCGTACCTTCGTCATTCATGTTATTTTCCATTGCTTTTTACTTTATCACATTACCGTTTTCAAAACTTCCCTGTATCGTAGCAGTACTGTCGTTTTTTTGATGCAGTTTCATTTGCCTGATATGCTCAATCTGTAACCGTTCACCTTCCTCTTTTCCCATCCGGTAAATACCTGAAACGGTGAAGTAGACAGACAGTACACTCAATCCCAACAACATCGCAAGCGTAATCGCCAACTGTTTTCCCGGCGTAAGCCTTCCGCATATACGGCGCAGACCGTCATCCATCCGATCTTGCCATTCATTGATTTTCTTCCGTATCATCGCTCTATCTTTCCAGTACCCGTAAATCCTTGTTCTCCAATATCTCGAATCGTTCCATCGTGAATCCGTGCGGGTTGTTGTCGGAGCGTACCGAATTAATCAGTCCGCATCGGGTGACAAGGCTGCGTTCGGTCACATTGCTTGAACGGATAATCATTTGCCGACCATACATTGTTATCTGATAAGGGTAGCGGTCGAAATCACACGCCATACTGTCCACTTGTAACGTCTGGTTGATATTTGCCGAGATTATGCGGTTATAATATCCCTTCTCGCTCCAATCCTTATAGTATCGGAATGCGCTTTTGTCGCAGAGGAACAGCGACCTTCGGATATTGCTTTCTATCGCATCCTTATCCGGTGAAAGGGTAAAGAACAGTTCGTGAAAACGCTTCACGTGTTCCCTTGCCTCTACCGGTCTGTTTTGGGAAAGGTCTTGGGAAAGCGCCATCATCAATGATTTTCCGTTGTCCAGCACATAGATTTTTTCTCTTTGCTTTTCCGCAAAGCTGTACGAACTCCAAATGCTGTACCCGGCTACCAGTACGCACAGCACGAGGAATACCATCGCAATCATCCGGATTTGCCGGAAACTGCTTTCTATATTCTTCAAACTTTTAAATTCCATAATTCATAAATTCTTTAAATGAGTATTCAGCTTATCTTTTGGAAATTTCCATTGCTATAACTTCTTACCGGAAGGAGAGTAATCGCTTTCATCATTACTTCCGTCCGTGTTTTTGGAGGAACCGCCCTTGTTCATCAGTTTGCCGGCAGTATGTCCAACCGCAGCGCCGGTTAATGCCGCCGCCCCTTTACCGCCTTTCATTCCCATTGAATTGACCTGCTTGCCGTAACTGCCCGCCCCGCCGTTCTGTATAATCCAGCTTGCTACCGTTGGAATGGTAAAATACCCGATAATCCCTATCAGCATAAAGATAATATAGGCGGCATTTGAAATATCCGGTATGAAATTCGGATCTTCCAGCGCGGCTACATCTTTCTCCAACATCAATACCTGGATACGGGCCAGTACCGCACTGAACAAGTCCGAAACCGGAAGCCACAGATAGATCCCGATATATCGGGTAAGCCATTGCGTCAGTGTCCCCTGAAAGCCTTCATAGACAGAGAGTGCAAAAGCAAGAGGACCGAGAATGGAAAGTACAATCAGAAAGAATGTCCGTATCGTGTCCAGTATCAGTGAAGCTGCCTGAAAAAGCAGTTCCAGCACCCACCGGAACGCATCCCGGATAGACTTCTTCATTTCATAGCCCGCCTTTTTCACTTGCATGGCCAACATAGTCCCCAAGTCTTCCGGTGACCATCCCAGTTCGTCAATCCGTTTGTCAAATTCCTCATCCGATGCCAGATACGCCGTTTCCGGATTCCTCACCAACGCCTCATATTCCAGTTTGTCCCGTTGTTGGCTATACTTCTCTATATCGAGCGTTTGTCCTTGCAGGATATTGTTACATCCTTTCACAACCGGACTCATTACCGTATTGATAGTACCCAGAACGAAAGTGGGGAAGAACATGATGCAAAGTCCGATAGCAAACGGACGCAGCAACGGATAGACATCGACCGGCTCTGCCCGTGCCAATGCCTGCCAAACTTTGGCGGCGATAAAAAACAAGGCTCCCAATCCGGCTACTCCCTTTGCCACTCCGATCATATCACCGCAAAGCGGCAACATTTCCGTGTACAGACTCCTTAGAATCTGATGCAGGTTTTCAAATTCCGCATTCATGACCGTTACCAATATCTTTCGTTAGCACTGCCATATAAAGAAAGAACTCTTTTGGCGTCATTCTTCTCCTTTGCCCGTAAGTAAGAAACGGCAATGTTCCGGTTCGTATAATACGCCACCAGATTACGGTACTCTTTTACATCCCTGTACACCCGGTCTATTACGTCCATCCGTTCTTTATCGCTCATGGAAAGACCATTCGCGCTTACTACCGTTTTCAGTTCCACCAGCAAACCGTTACTTTCTTCCAGCAGCTTCGTATATCCGAAAGCGATGGCATTCAGTTCTGCCGGCGTAAAATTCGGATCGGACAGCATTTTCTGATAATTCTTCACATACAGTTCCGAAATATCCCCGACAAGCAATACCGTCTGTTGCACCTTTCGGGCATCCTTCACCAAATTATGTACGGATTTCAGTGCGTCGTAATATTTTTTACCTTGTTCAAACACCTTTGCCGTTTCCTTGAAACCGTTCAAAGTATTGTTTGCGGTAGTGGAAGTCTGTATAATCTGTTTGGTGGTATTGATAATACCCTGTGCCAGATTTCCCGGATCGGTGACCACCCATTGCGCTTTCGATTCATGAGCGAAGCACAACAGACCGATACAAATAATTAAAATGTACTTTTTCATATACTTTCTTTTTTATGATTCTGATAATTACTTTTATTACATACTAACTGTCAAATCATTAGGAGAAATATTCTCTGCACAAGAATCCTTTTCTCGGCTGATATTCCTTGAACTCAATTGATTTAAACAGTTCTTTCTTGTTAGCCCAGCGTGCTAAATCCCTTTGCCATTGGGGAATGATATGGCATCTATTATCAAGGTGGCGGAATGGTTGGCAGAAAGGCATTATTTTTGGATCTCCTTTCATTTTCCAATAATTGGTACGTTCAAAAGATTCCTTAAAGTCCATCAGGATACAGAAGAGGAAAAACTCTCCTTTGTATCCGTATTTTCTAATAAGGTTGATTGCCTTTTCGCATTCTTCCACCTGTGCAAGGGTATCGCATCCAAAACGAATCCGGTCAATCCATTTCACTCTTGCCAGCATAGAGGCTGTTTCCTCATTAACCAGCCGTGCGTCCAGTGCCTGATTGAAGTCGACCTTTATTTTCATCTTTATAATCTTTTCAATCTGCTGTAGACCATAATCGCACGCAAGAACATTATTATCCATCAGGATTGCCTTTTTCCTGTTTCCCGTTATCTCTCCAATATCCATATAAGGGCGGATATCGCCTTCTTTCCGGGGTACAATACACCATTTGCATCTGTTCGGGCATCCACGTGTCAAAAAACCGTATGCCAGGTTCGCATCCACCCGATATATACTGTAATCGGGAAAGGTACGGTCAATATCTACAGGAAGTTCCTTAAAGAAATCATATCCTGTTCCTCCTTTTTCGATAATCCCCGCATTGATATAATAGCTATAGTCTTCCGTAAAAGTGAATACTTTGCTCATATAAACTTTATCATATTTGCATAGCCCGTTATACCATTCAACGGAATCCCCCTGTTTCTTATGCCATGCGCTGATTTTCATTAATGCCAGATTAGGCATTTTACCATCCACATCTATTAATCCTATATTCATTTGTTTATAGTTGATTACATCATGATCCGGATTAGCTGTGCTAATACTGAATCTGTTTATAATTTGTTTTCAGGCAGGAATAAGAAAAACTTTCTTCCCATTCTTTCTTTCGGTGGTAACATCCTTCAGAGGAAAGGAACAGGAGGTCACTCTCTACGTTATAGCCTATATACACCTTTTCAAAGAGATTGGCTATAGTTGATTGGAAAAACTTCAGAATACGGCTGACATAAAATTCTCCTGAAGGGTAGATTACCGCAATCCAGTATCCTCTATCTTTTCTGAAAATATAAAGGTCCGGGGAATACGCACCGTTCGTCCAATAACCACATAATATTCCGAAGGGAGTATTTATATGATAGAGTTCCGGATGGAGTGTAGACCAATAGAGAAAATCCGCATGTTCCATTTCAGGTACTTTTTTAGGTTTTACGGATATAATCTCCACCGGTGGAGAATGTAATAATATCCTTTCCGGTATCATAGCTTATATCAATATGAAAGCCCGTGTCAATGAACATACCCCCGTCTTTCTCTTGAATCAGATAAGTTTCCGGTTCCATCTTTCCCGTCATTCCCTTTCGGGCGAACAGCGTCAGCCTGTAACACTCCCCGTCTTTTGCTATCCGTATATCGGGCTTTCCGCCGGTACTTTCCCATTCTCCGCATAATTTGCTCATATCCGTCTGCTGTCCGGCGCAGGCTGCTATCAATAAGCAGAGCAGCCCGCCAAATATTGCCGTAAATATTTTCTTCTGTTTTTTATTGGAAATGTATTTCATGATAACTCTACTTTTTATGTTTTTTACTTTCTGCCAGTTGTTTGACAGCCAGTTCGAAATTTCCCCCCAACTTCTCCGACAACTGCATTACTTCCAGTTTCTCCGTTTCCTCCGTTGTATAAGTGAGATATTCGGGTATCGAAACTTCGGTGGCATAGACCGCCGACTGTACGCCGCCCAATCCGAACCAGACTTCCTTATATTTCCTCGAAGCCGCATTTGCCATATTGATGGAGAGGATTTGCGCTTTCTCCTTATCCGTCAGTCCCAGTAACTCTTGAATCTTCGAGAACTTGTTCATATACTTACGTTGGTCGAGCAGAATTTTGCAGTCGCTGTTATTGATGATACTTTCTTTGACGATGGGTGAAGAGATAATGTCATCTACTTCCTGTGTAACCGTCACTGCCTCCCCGAAAAACTTTCGGACAGTTTTGTACAAGTACCTAACATATTCCGCCATCCCTTCCTTTGCCAGCGCCTTCCACGCTTCTTCAATTATTATCATTTTTCTTACGCCTTTTAATCGTCGTAACTTGTTGATAAACATTTCCATAATAATAATTGTGGTCACGGGAAAAAGGATGGGATGATCCTTAATAGAATCAATTTCGAATACTACAAACCGCTTTTCCAACAAGTCTAACTGCTTGTCTGAATTGAGCAGAAAATCATACTCTCCGCCTTTATGGTACGGTTCCAGCACATTCAGAAAATTGGTGATGTCGAACTCCTTGTCACGTACCCCTTTCGCATCCAGTATCGCACGGTAGTCCGTATCCACAAATTCATAGAAAGTGTCGAAGGACGGTACAAGATTCTCGTCAAACTTAATCCGGTCAATGAACAAGGCAACGGCATTGGAGAGTGCAACCTCTTCCGAACGGGTAGCCGGCTCATTGTCTTTTTTCCATAGCGTCAGCAGCAAAGTCTTGATGGATTCCTTTTTCTCCACGTCAAATATCTTATCCTGCGTATAGAAAGGATTGAAACTGATCGGGCTTTCTTCCGTATAGGTAAAATACACTCCGTCTTCCCCGTGTGTCTTTTTGCGTATCATTTCGCACAATCCCGAATAGGAATTACCCGTATCAACCAACACCACATGCGTACCCTGTTCCCAATACTGTCTCACAAGATGATTCATAAAGAAAGACTTGCCGCTACCCGAACCGCCCAGCACAAATTTGTTTCTGTTTGTGATAATTCCCTGTTTCATCGGCAGGTCGGAAATATCGACATGGATAGGCTTCCCGCTGATACGGTCGGCCATCTTTATGCCGAAAGCACTCGGCGAACTCTTGTAATTCGTTTCCTCGATGAAGAAGCACAGCGCCGGTTCGATAAAGGTGTAGAAACTTTCCTCTTCCGGAAAGTCTCCCGAATTTCCCGGCATTGCCGCCCAATACAGCGTAGCGGCATCCACCGTATTATGTCTCGGCTTGCATTCCATCAGTGCCAACTGACTTCCCACATCGTTGCGTATGGTTTTCAGTTCATCTTCATCCTCCGCCCACGCCATCACATTGCAGTGACAGCGTACCGAAGTCAGCGAATAACTGTGCGCTTCATTCAGATAAAGGTCTACCCACTCCTTGTTAATCTGGTTCGAACGGCTGTAACGGGAGAGCGACTGCATGTTACGTGCAGTCTTCTCGAACTTTTTCAGGTTTTCATTGCTGTCATCAATGAAAATATACTGGTTTACAATATGGTTGCACGATAACAGCAATCCGATAGGAGCGGCAAAGCATAACCGGCAGTCCGAACGGTCGGTAGATAGCTTTTCGTATCGCATATCCGTACCCACTTTAGCCGGCACATCGTCCACATCCGAAAGTGTATGCAGGCATAACTTTTTATTGCCGATACGCAATCCGTCCGTTCCAAGTTCCATATCTTCCAATGTAGTGGTATTTTCCAGCGAGAGTGAAAAATACTTTTCAATCAGTCCGGCCTGGTTTTGCGTTCCCGTAATCTCATCCGTGCTTAACCGTGTCAACCGGACAAATCCCGAATCGTTCACAATCTGTTCGAACTGTCCGACCGCATCCAGAAAGCGGGCTGCCGTTTCCTTGTTTACTTCTTTGGGGATGATAGTCCCACGGCACAGGGATGAAAAGTTGCTTTGCATCCGTGCCCGTTCCTTCGTTGTTTTGGTCAGGAACAGGTAACACGCATGATTGAGGAACGGACGTTCATTAAAGTGCATCTCGTAACAACGGGAGAGGAAGCTAAGATCGTCCTTATCCGTTTTCGGTCTGTAGTTCTCCTTGACAAACCAATCTTGTTTGTGTACCACCGAATAATTCGGCAGAACTTTGATTGCTTTCGCCCATGTGGAATGTATTGTCTCATATTCGGGAGAAGTGACGGTGAACAGTTCCGGCAACTCCACCCGGAAGGCAACGGTAATGTCCGCATCCTTGCTGATGATACAATCCTGTTCGACGGCCAGCAAGGGAAACTTGCTTTCTATCGTGGCAGCTTTTAATATATTTCTCATTTTCTTCTTTTTTTGAATAATTTCCAAGGGGCTTTCCTGTTAATCAGGAAGCGGGGATGCCGGCGGGAAGAAAGCAGTTTCATCAATCCGTGTTCGCCGTACTTCTCATTCATTGCGAACGTAGCCCATACCAACACCGAAGCTGTGATGACACCGAAGCCGATACAGATCCACTGGTCGATACCTGCCATATACATGATGATAAATAATACGAATACCGTAAGCAGTCCGGCAGCAAACAGGAACAGATATTGTGCTTTCAGCCCTTTAAATTCAGGACTTTTCCCAATCCCCTTATTAAGTTCAAATTTCATCCTATATATTTAATTATGTACGCGTACATTATTACATATTATAGGAAGAATGATCTCAGAATGGTAGCCGCCACAATCAAAAAGATACAGGCTCCGAACCAGCTCGCTGCCGTCTTGGATGTGTCCGGGTCACCTGATGAAAATTTGTTATAGACTTTTACTCCGCCAATCAATCCGCAAACAGCACCGATGGCATACACCAATTTTGTTCCCGGATCGAAATATGAAGTGATCATGTTCGTGGCTTCCGTAATGCCCGCCTGACCATTTCCCTGCGCATAAGTAACCCCTACCGCTGCCAACAGGACGGCAGCAGTCAAAAGAAATTTCTTTGTATTCATTAAATAATTGTTTATTAGTGGATGCAGGGATGGATAGCCCCGCATCCGGTTGTTAATAATTTGTTATGGATTTTTTTAGTGGTGGATAGTCCGCCTATCCGTATTCCTTCTCTTTCATGTTTTTAATCGTTTTTTTGTTACACAATATCATTTATTCCAAAATCATCGGGAATAATCCCGTTTGTTTCATCATCAGTTTCTTCTGTCACCGGTTCCGTCTCTTGCCGGAAGTTCTCCATATGCCGGTTTATCAGCTCTGTCACCCTTTCCGCCCGTTGCGGGTGGTTGATAACCAATTGCTCGAACATATCGGTATGTTGCAGTTCCGTCAGTGTCCGTCCCGCTTCTTTCTCTTCCTGTTCACTTACCGTTTCCTTTGCTTTGCCCAGCACTTTCACGGCAGCGCACATATCCTCAAAACTCACTCCCGAAGCCATTACTCCCGGTTTACTGCATCCTTGCAGTTCCTCATCTTCTTGCTCATAATCCAGTGACACATCAATATCCATCGGCTCATTGTCGATCCCCTGCGGTGGTGTGTCATTGAATATCTCATCCAGTTCTTCATCAGGTACTTGCAACGGGTGTTTTTCCGGTTCGGGGACAAAAGTATCATCTTTTTCAATAGCTTTTTCACTTTCTTTTCCGATGGCTTCGAGTGGCTTCAAAGTGGTATCGAGTGGCACTGACGGGGGAAGTACAAAACTGCTTTTGCCCAGTACCCCGGTCATCGGTACATCCTTCCGGGGTAATATGGATGCGGCATTTCTTTTTGCTTTTCGCCGCTTCCATTTCTCGTATTGCAGATACCCTGCCGCCCATAGAACATAGAGGATGGCAAGCCCGAACAAAAGCATAAGTTCTAAATCCCTGCTCATATCAAATCCTCCCTTTTTTGCCGGTACAGCTCATTAATCTCGTCTTTATGTCTTTCCAGATGTTCCGCCAGCACTGTATCAATATAGCCGCCCACTGTTATATCCTTGTCCGCTATTACATGTACAAGCCGTGAGATGACCGCATGGATCGGTTGGCTGATATACACGCACTGCCGTGTTTTCAATTCGTTCCGTTTCAGGAATTTTTCGCCGTACTCCGATAAGCCTCTTTTTTTGCTTTTTCCCGTTTCCTGCTTTTCTTTCGTCCGAGCGGGCGTTTGCTGTTCTTCATCCGCTTGCGGCTGTTCCGTTTGCATCTGTTCTTTCGGTATCTCCTGCTGCTCTGCCGCTTCCACTTTGTTGTTGTCGGCAACCGGAGTCTGCGGTTTCCCCGGTGTCTTGAAGGACGCGATGATAAAATTCTCATCAATCTCGTCCAGATTAATATCCTCTTTCGTTTTCTTGGCCATACATATCCTTATTTTATAAGTTCAAGCATCTCTTCAATAATCTCGTTCAGGTTGCTGCCTCTCACCAACGCCTTGTCCGCCGGGAAGATAGTCGAGCGGAACAATGCCTTGTGTCCTACGGATAATTCCCGACGGAATCGCTTGCTGTCCGGCAGGAAAGTTTTCAGCACCGACAATCCCAATTCATGAATCACTTCCTCATATACATCGTACAGTTCCGATTTTTCCCGTCCGTCCACCATATTCCATAGTAAGTGCATACCTTTGATTTTCGACTTGCCCGTGGTTATCAGCGTATCGTTCAGTACCACCACGAAACGGAGTGTGCTTTCCATCACCACCCGGTCAGCGGAGATGGGTGAAAAGATATAGTCCATGCGTGCTAACGTTCGCACCACGCCACCGTTATTTATAGTTCCCGGAAGGTCAAAGAAGATAAAGTCAAAATCCGTTTCTGCCAGTTCTCCGGCTTTGGTTACCGCATCCTCCGGTGTGCTCTCGATCACCGGATAGGCTTTCTTTTTCAGTCGTTGCACCTGATCGTAAGCCATTCGTTTGTAATACGGGTCATCCATTGCCATTTTCAGGTCGCGTTCTCGCATTTCCACGATACTGTGTTGGGGATAGTCGCAGTCTACCACGGCTACATTGTATCCCATTACATAGTGCAGATAGCTTGCCACCAATACGGTCAGCGTTGTTTTTCCCGCTCCTCCCTTCTGGGTGGAGAATGCGATGTACTTCGGTTCTTTTTTCATACGTTTAATTTTAAATCATTTGTTATTCAATTAATTATTTCACTGTTTCCTTATTTCGTTACTGCATTCTTTCAGTGTTTCTGTGTGGTATTGCATCATCACCGCATTACCTCGTTATCTCTTTCTGTCAGTCCGTCAGCATGGAAGAATCTCAATGCTTTTATATGGCAATACGTCAGTACGACAATGCTTCATTACATCTTTACGTCACCATGTCAATTTATCCTCAATGAAGGACTTCATTGTCCCGTTAATGATAGAAATCACTGCTTCTGTATTTCATTCTTTCCATGTCTCAAAAGAACGGCAACGCAAATAAACGACTAATAACGGCTGCCTGTATCGCTTTATAATTCAGTGGCATCGACAGGCATCAAAGTGGTACGGAGTGGCACTGATGCAAATTCTACCACTCGTTTCCATTCCCTTAACTTTGTATCGTCAAGCAGTCCGGATTGTAACCGCCGTCCTTGCCGTCTGTCGCTAACCCTAATCTGACCGGGTACGGTCAGATTTTTATGTTCACTTTGAACATAGCAAGCTGTGTTTTTTGCAGCACGAAACGAGTTCTGCCGCAAAAAACGCTTGCCCCTTTTCCTACGGAGAAAGGGGGACAATTACCTCCGAAGTCGGTAATTGCAGGGGAGAGTGGTAGGGCGTAGTTATTCCGCCGACCTGCTATTGTACCACTAAAAAATCCAAGAGTTATGAATGAAGAAAAAGAAAACAAACGCCTGCCTTCACGAAAGAAAGGAGGCAGAAAACCTAAAACCAATCCTGCCGTTTTTCGCTACACCGTCAATTTCAATGCGGTGGAACATGCCCGTTTCCTCACACTTTTCGAGCAGTCCGGTCTCCAATCCAAGGCGCAGTTTATTGCCGCCCGTGTCTTTTCCGAAGAATTTCGGGTAGTCCGAACCGACCGTGCCGCGCTCGAATATGTCGCCAAACTCACTGCCTTGTATCAGCAATTCCGTTCCGTTGGAGTGAATTACAATCAGGTAGTGAAAGAACTTCATGTTCATTTCTCCGAGAAAAAAGCCCTTGCCATGCTTTATAAACTGGAGAAAACCACAATGGAGCTGATAGAATTAAGCCGTAAAATTGTCGAACTTTCCAATACTTTCGAGAACCAATGGTTGCGAAAATAAGTACTGGACAATCTCTTTACGGTGCACTTGCTTATAACCAGGAGAAGGTGGACGAAGGTCATGCCAAGATCCTTGCGGCCAATCTTGTACTGCAACCCGAAGACGGACAGTTCAGCATCGGTGACTGTATGAAGGATTTTCAGCGGTGGATGCCGTCCCACTACCGTACCGAGAAGCCCGTCATTCATATCTCACTTAATCCGCATCCCGACGATGTGCTTACCGATGAGCAGTTGACTGCCATCGGTGAAGAATACATGCAAAAATTAGGATACGGTAATCAGCCCTATCTGATTTTTAAGCATGAGGACATCGACCGCAGGCATATCCATATCGTTTCCCTTCGGGTGGACAGTACCGGAAAAAAGATTAACGACAGTAACGAATACCGCCGCAGTAAAGCCATCACCGAAGAGTTGGAACAAAAATACGGTCTGCATCCGGCAGAAGGGCAGAAAAAAGGGGAAGATTGGCAGCTTACCCCTGTAGACAACGACAAAGGCAATTTGAAAAAACAAATAAATAATGTAGTGAAGCCTTTGCTTAAAATGTACCGTTTTCAATCGATGGGTGAATTTCGGGCTTTGCTTTCTCTCTACAACATCGGCGTGGAAGAAGTTAAAGGCGAAGTAAACGGATGTAACTACCACGGCATCCTGTACTCCGCCCTGAACAAAGACGGAAAAAAAAACGGCACGCCGATAAAATCTTCCGTCCTCGGTAAATCGACAGGTATAGCAGCCATCGAAAAACAGATGCAGCAGTCCGGCACAGTTATCAAGGACAAGAAACTGAAAGAGCGTACCCGCCGTGTGGTTTCCGCCGCCATACAACGCACCCGGACAGAATCGGACTTTCGCAAGGAACTTTCCGCACAAGGCATTGACCTGGTATTACGTCGCAATGAAGATAACCGTATTTATGGCGTAACTTTCATTGACCATCGTAATCGGGTAGTTCTGAACGGTTCCCGTTTGGGCAAAGACTTCTCGGCAAATGTTTTTAACGAGTATTTTCGGAATGCCAAAGAAGATTTTTTGTCGGTGCAACAGCCCATTTCAGCCGACCATACGGAACGGAAATCATCGTCAGATGATAAAGTTGCAACAAAGGACACTTCCTCCGGCAGTCTCCTTTCCCTTTTCTCTCCCGATCCGGTATTGCTTGACCGGGAACCGCCGCTTCCCAAGAAGCGCAGGAAAAAACGTCGGCGTTACGGTCGTCAGGATTAACGGACAACATTTGGTATCACAATTAAAATTTAGAAATTATGTCACAAGAAGATGATTTAAGAGGATTGGCACGGGTGATGGACTTCATGCGTGCATTAAGTATTTTGTTTGTTATAATAAATATCTATTGGTATTGTTATCCTGCCATTAAGGAATGGGGGATAGATATAGGGGTAGTGGATAAGATACTGCTTAATTTCCAGCGAACGGCGGGACTGTTCACTTATTCGCTTTATACAAAACTTTTTTGTGTAGTGTTTCTTGCTTTATCCTGTCTTGGAACTAAAGGGGTAAAGGAAGAAAAAATAAAATGGGTGCATATATGGGTAGTATTATCTGTCGGCTTTGTTCTGTTCTTTTTCAACTGGTGGTTACTTGACTTACCGTTATCGTTCATTGTCCGCACAGCTTTCTATATACTGACGCTTAGTGTTGGTTATCTCTGTCTTTTGGCGGCAGGTATTTGGATAAGTCGTTTGCTGAAGAATAATCTGCTTGATGACGTATTTAATAATGAAAACGAGAGCTTCATGCAGGAAACCAAGCTCATGGAAAATGAATACTCCGTCAATCTGCCCACCCGTTTCTATTACAAGAAGAAATGGAACAACGGTTGGATTAATGTCGTCAACCCGTTTCGTGCGAGCATTGTTCTCGGTACTCCCGGTTCCGGTAAATCCTTTGCCGTGGTAAACTCGTACATTAAGCAACAGATTGAAAAAGGCTATTCGCAGTTCATTTATGACTTCAAGTTTCCCGATCTCACTACCATAGCTTATAATCATCTGCTCACACATCAGGAAGGCTATAAGGTCAAACCGAAGTTCTACATTATCAACTTCGATGATCCAAGCCGCAGCCATCGGTGCAATCCGCTGAATGCCAAATTCATGACCGATATATCCGATGCCTACGAATCCAGTTACAATATCATGTTGAACCTTAACCGTTCCTGGGCGGCAAAGCAGGGCGACTTCTTTGTCGAATCACCTACCATTCTCTTCGCCGCAATCATTTGGTTCCTTCGCATCTACAAGGACGGACGTTACTGTACCTTTCCTCATGCCATCGAGTTCCTTAACAAGCCCTACGAGCAGATTTTCCCTATTATGTCTTCCTATCCGGAGTTGGAAAATTATCTTAGCCCGTTTTTGGATGCATGGCTTGCCGGCGCAGCCGACCAATTAATGGGACAGATAGCCAGTGCTAAAATACCTTTGTCCCGTATGATTTCCCCGGCACTCTATTGGGTCATGTCCGCCGACGAGTTTTCATTGGACATCAATAATCCCGAAGCCCCGAAAATCCTTTGTATCGGTAACAATCCCAGCAGACAGGCAATTTACGGAGCTGCTCTCGGACTGTATAACAGTCGTATCATTAAACTGGTTAATAAGAAAGGGATGTTGAAAAGTTCCATCATCATTGACGAATTGCCCACCGTTTTTATCAAAGGGCTGGACAACCTAATTGCCACAGCTCGAAGTAACAAAGTTGCGGTACTATTGGGCTTTCAGGACTTTTCCCAGCTCATTCGTGACTATACCGACAAAGAAGCGAAAGTAATCATCAATACGGTAGGCAATATTTTTTCCGGTCAGGTTGTCGGTGAAACCGCTAAGACCCTATCCGAGAGATTCGGAAAGATACTACAAAAACGTCAAAGTATAAGTATTAACCGAAATGACAAGTCTACTTCCATCTCTACCCAGATGGACAGCATGATACCGCCAAGCAAAATCAGCGGACTGACACAAGGTATGTTTGTCGGTGCAATTGCCGATAATTTCTCCGAGCGCATCGAGCAGAAGATTTTCCACTGTGAAATAGTAGTGGATGCTGCTAAGATTGCTGAAGAAGAAAAGAGTTATCAAAAAATCCCCGTTATCACAAATTTTGTGGATGAGAACGGAGTGGATCATATGCAGGAAATGGTGCAATCCAACTACAATCAAATTAAAGAAGACGTGAAACAGATAGTTACTGATGAACTAGAACGAATCAAGAATGACCCGGCACTTTGCCATTTATTGGAACTGAATAAACAGGATTAAAAAAAACGGAGGAAAAAGCTGTTACTTTTTCCTCCGGTACAACTTCTCATCATCCTTTTCCATCCTCTCCAGCAATGCGTCCCGCATACTGTCAATATAAGTGGTGCGGCTTTCCTGCACCCGTTCCCTCATATTTACATAACAGCCTGATGGATCTTTGATTTCTATACCTAGCATCTTGCCAAAGTAGGCGGAAATCTCCTTGATAGTCACTTGTCCGTTATTGAAATTTTTCAAAGCCTCCGAACCGTAGATAAATTCCATCAAATGGATTATCTTTCCTGTCCATATAACTTGTGTTGGTATTTCCTCCTTCTGTTGAAATTCTTTCTCTTTTAAATATACATCATTCTTTTTATGTGGCATTTCACTTTGTTTAATCACCCATTCTATAGCGGCATTAACAAAGGTGATACCTCCATTGGCTGACAATTTGCTATTCGTGATAGCTCTCATCTCTTCTAAATGGATGAGCAATATCCGTATATTGTTTAGTGAAAAGTAGATGAATCCCACATCTTTTTTATCCATACAGAATTCATAGATACGATTGGTGAAATCACTCAATGCTTCTTCAAATTCTTCTCTAGTTGCCTCTCCTTTTGATAATAATTGAATATATAGTGTTGTTTTAAAATCCTCCATACATGATTATTTCCGTAATTTTCTCTTTGTTTGAAATTGGCTGCAAAGGTATGGACATTTCATGTAGGAAGTGTTACCAAAAATAATCATAAATTCATCATTATTGCGCAAAACCCATGGATTGTCAAGAAGATTGGTGTTTTTTTCTCAGATTGGTAGGGCTATCGCCTAAATTGGTCTTACAGAACCGGTTGAATTGCTGGGGAGAAGTGAAATTAAACTCTTCAATAATCTCCTGAAAAGAAATATAAGGGAAAGAAAGCCGATACAAGATATGTTTCGAGCGTTTCTTCAACAACCATTGGTAAACCGATGTACCGAACTCTTCCTTAAAAATACGGCGAAAAGTGACTACCCCATAACCGCATAGGTCGGCAAGTTCTTGCGTATCATTAGCTTTCATATAATGCGAGAGCACCAGATTCTTAAATGGCACTACTTCCCCTATCATTGGGTGAAAGAAAGCTTGTAGTTCCTCTGGACTATAGTAACAACTGAACAGACGAATCAGTTCCTTATGTTTCAGATGCCACAATAGCAAGTCTCCGGTGCCGTCCGTCAAATATTGGGATATGCTCTCCATAAAAAAGATGATAACTTTATGTGCAGGTAACTTGCAACAATAGATACCAGATTTATCCTCGTCCCTTTTCTTCGCATGACTGTATAAAAACCTAAGTATGCAATTTTCAGGGTGGCATACCGTATTATTGAAAGTATGAATGACCACATGGGTTTCTTTCCAAATTTCACCCTGACAGTCTGCCATGCGGGGAAGAAACATGATTTCACCGCTATACAGCATCTTTTCCCGAAACAAGTTGCTGGTCAAATGCACCTCGCCTTCCTGGCAGAAGACGAGGTAATTTGTTTCCTTGTTGACGTTGCTGAAAGTTTCACCCCTTTGGTATTTTTTCAACAGGAAGTTACAGTTATCCGGTATTTCGTCACAAGGTAGAAACGTATGTAGTTTGGTTTTATTCATAGATATTACTTACCGTTAATCACTTCATTGGCTTTATTTATCGAATCGCGGAGGATCACGCTTATACCTGTTTCTTCGCTCTTTTGCACCATTTCTATCTCAAAGTCCGTAAATATTTCATCTCTGTTTACCATTAAGCCGAGTTTGATTTTCTGTCCTTTCAGCGATCCCGAGAAGACGGCTTTTCTTGCATCGGCTTCTCTGAAATAATAACTGATGCCATGTCGTTCAAAAAAAGCTCCATCTATAATATTGGCAATGACGGTAAAACGCCCGGTTATTGTATCATACTCTACATTATCGAAAATGCAGTTATTTATAGCATCTGCTCCAATGCTTGCCACACGTTTCATTTCTTTAATCAAACTCGTAGGAATAATCTTTATATCGTTATCTACGATTCTTATGCGTATTCGTCCGGCTAAATTGCTTTTAAGTAATGCGGCATAAGCATTCAGATTATCAGCGAATTGCCATAGAAAAATATCTTTGTTTTGTGAACATTTTTTTTCTAAATAGTTTTTGTATAAGAAAAAAGGTGCATTCATGGCAATACGAAAAGCGAGAATGTCCCGAATTAGTTTGTATACCATTTTTTCCAGTTTGGATTTACACTCTTTTTTTACTACATTCTCCTTTTCTATTTCATGCAGAATATCCAGATAAGCATTATGTATGGATGTTTCATCGGAAACTCCATTTTTCTGCATAATAGAAATAAACAAATCTTCTTTCATCTTATTCATTTAATAGGTTAATATATTCTCTTTTTATGGCAACATATTCCTGTCTATCCAATAATAAGTTTGTCCGTTGGAGGTGAAACCCTTCCCGGCCGCTTCTTCCCATGCCGTTTTTTTGGATTTGAAGTATTCCACAAGCATATCTAGTGTTTCATCCGGCAGATGTCTTTTTCTCTTTAGGTCGTTTACTGTAAAGGCTTTCAAAAATGGATTATCCGTGGGACAGGTTGTAATAAACCGTTGCGCTTCCGCCAAAGTCATTTTCTTTAGTTTCTTATACTTGATTCTGCACAATTTTCCATCATTTATATATGTACAATAAAGAGCAAAGAGATTCGCTCTCACTTTTTTGGTAGAAGCATACTCATGACTATCTTTCATGTTAGCGGCAGATGATCTGGTATCTCTAAGCAATTTTTGGTCTTCAGGGCAGTCGCAAATTTTTCTCTTTTTTCTTTTTTCTTTTTTCTGTGCTTCATATTTGTAATCCACTTCATATTTGGAAAGCGTATTTACAAAACTGCGCATTTTTTTAAATTCTGATTCCGTCACAAGTAACCAATATTCCAATAATGGAGACACCGAATCATGTAATACTACCGGTTGTGCCGGCAGATACCATTCCGGTTCGGTATTTCTTAATGCTTTTGTCAGAGATTTTATTCCTGATGGTTGCACTTGGAAATAGTCTACTAATGTTGAATCCTCCCTGTTGCGGAAGTTTCCGACTTCGTTAAATGCCTTATACAGACTTTGCGTTAGCAATTTGTTATCCCACTTTACTTGTTGTAACAAGGTATCCACGGATGAAGCCAGCCCTTCAAGGGGTAGATTCTCTTGTTTTTGAGGGAAGACTACCCATCCCTGTGTCATACTCCTGTCGGGAAAGTCCAGACAATAAACATTCTTATTGACTTCTCTGTATTCATGGTATTTACGCAGTTGGTCGGCATATACGATGATTTCTCTTTTCTGTCGGCTGATTTTAACAGCATAGTTATCAATCATATTCTCAACTTGCAGAACGAAGTTATTGAATTTGTCCGGATTTCCACCAAAAAGTTGGAATCCCAGCATTCTGCAATTATATTCAGCCATACGGTTAACCAGTGTTGAATCCGCCCATTCACTATTGTTTCCGGTTTCACCGATAAGGATAATCAGATTACTTTCTTTCTGGTGGCCTTTAAACAGATTGACGGCCGTTCTCAGTGCGTTCCAGCTTCTTCCCCCTGTGGGAACCAGTTGTTTTGCATTATTGCTTTTGGCAGACAAAAAATCGAGCACTTGCATATAATCATTTGTCAAATCTACTTCGGGATTTTCACTGTTGCCTTTTTCATTGAAAGCCAGCACAGAACCGAATTTGTAGTCGAACCCGTCAGCGGGATCGGCAAACATTGGTTGCAATCCTTGTATCACATTGACCACTTCTGGGAATTGTTTGACTGCCAGTTCATTTCCTTCCACAACAAACACGACATTAATTTTTTGCAGGTCTTTTTCTATCTTCTTGAACTGGTTGTAATAGATACGGTTACCATTCACATTCAGAACATAATTCTCCCGCTTGTCTATCACCGGCATGAATGCACCGGTTTTAAAACGGATAACCGTATCCATTTGGCAATAGGACGTTATCGGACTGTAGGCCAGCGGACGCGCTATTTGTATCAGTTCCCGGCTAGGTGTCAGTTGTGCCCGTCTGAAATTTAGCGTATCGGTTTCTGCCTTGTTCATGAAGCATAGCGTACTGTCCGGGAGACTTCGCACATCAACATGCAGTTGCTGCCCTATATTCTTTATTACTTGGTTGCTTACCCAGCCACATACTTCCATACCCAAACTGTCCGGGGAAATATAAGACTTTCTGGCAATCAATGTTTTACTTCTGTCCTCTGATTGCTTCAGTGGGAAAACCAACTGATGTATGGGAATCTTGGTATATGGTTTACTGAGATCCGTATTTTCAAACGTCAGTAGAGAATCATTTATAAAGTATTTATCCGGAACTTTCAACGGAAGAGTATCGGATAATACAGTAATCTGTTTATTTTTCAATCCCGTTGCCAGATCCGTTACGGAACTTCGTGTCAGCAACAAGTCCGATTGGTGAACCCATCCGTAATAGATGGCTGATTTATGGTTTCCTAGCCTACGTCCTCGGCTTTTTATTTGTGTCGGATCATATTTGACGACTTTCAGCCAGTCGCCCTTTTTTCCCACTACCAAAAAAGCATCCATAAATTTCAGTTCTTTCATTTCATTCTTTCCCGTAGGACTCTGATAGCTCATATTGCCCGGCTGGTCAGAGAAAACAATCCACGGATTATTTTTCAACAGTAGGGTCTTTGGAGCTTTTATTTCACCGCCGCAATAATTCATGATATGTTCACGAGGCACTTGCTTTATTCTCGTGAACCGGTTTATCGGAGCACAGGAGGTCACAATAGCCGCTCCTGTGCAAAGTAGTGCAAATGTTGCGTTCCACGTCCTTTTAGTTCTCTTCATGATGCAGGTTATTTTGATATATATTTTTCAGATTGGGTGACTAGCAGCTTTTTGATACATTCATCTGCATTGCTATTCCCGGTATCTACTACGACCTCTTCGATAATGAGTTTTTTTCTTCCAATAATTTTCAAACCTTGGCAGTAGGAATAAAAATCATTATGTTTGTCGCCATTGACAGTTACGACAACATCCGGATTATCGCACAGGTAAGTGTTTAGTACATAATTATAGTTGGGGTTGAATGGCTTGCCGTCCACGATTGCCTGTAATCTCTCCCTGATGTCGTTTCCCACAAGGGTAAGCACATCGGTAGAATCGTTCTTTTGATAGTTCGGTTCGATTTGTATGGTATGCCGTATCGGATAATGAGTATCTTCCGTTGTCAGCAGAATTTCATAAATACCGGGTTCCATATAGGCATATAGCGGATTCTTTTCTCGTGAATCCACCATTCCTGTTTCTCCAAACTGCCATCTCCATTCTTTTGAATCCCCAATACCATGAAAGGAGATAATTTCATCTTGAAGGGCAAAGTCGGGGGCATCGATCTTGATCAACTCTCCCTCTGTATTCTCACTGTTCTTTTCCCGTACATTGATGATGAATTTTTTCTCATATTTTCTATCTACGGTTAGTCTCACTTGATATTTTCCGCTTTGATTGAACCGATAGCTACCTGTCCGTTGTTCCGAGGCATCTCCGTTTCCAAATTCCCATAACCACGTATCCGCCCTTTTGGTACTGTCAGTGTATTGGATTTCTTCTCCTATTTCTATATCAGTGGGAGTGATATAGGCAATTACCGGTTTCTCTCTCAGATAAAGACTGATTAAACAGGCAATTATAATACACAGTATGACGGCTCCTATTATAATGAACGATTTCCTGTTATTGATTTTTCCCATGACAAATTATTTTTTTAATGCTGAACGCCAATCTTGTTTCTTGCTTTCCAGACCGATTTCACACTCTTCCAGATTCCTTTTGAAAGTGCTGATATTCTCCCGTTTGCTCCACAACTCCTTTTTGTCTGTCAGCCACATTTGATAAAAATCAGCTACGTGCATGAATACCTTATACCGGTTATCCCAGCCGTTGTTCTGGTACGTGTTTTTCAGATCATTCAGCAGGTATTTGATATCTTCCTCTTCATATTGCGCGTTGATACCCGGTTTGAGTTTGTATATTCTATTATATAAGGAATCCACCACCGGTTTATACTCCTTTTGCGTTTCCTGGAACTTCTTGATTTTCTCCACCTTTACCAGTACAATATCCTTTTGCCGGGTAGTGTCAAAATCAGAGTTTGTCCAAAAGATAATCATGCAGCAGCAAATAGACACGGCAAGGAACAATAACAGGACATATACAAATCCTATTGTTTTCTCACGATGGTTTATGGTAGTCCTATTCTGTGTAAGTTGTTCATTTTCTCTCATAAGTAATACCTCCTACTTTTAGTTTTCTTGAAATTTCCCGGTTTTCCCTTACGCATCTCAATAAATCCTCCCGTACTACGCTTTCTTCTTTTTCTGCCAGGCGGATAGAATCCTTCACACCTAAAAATACATTAATGTTTCCTGCCAATTTCTTGTATAGCAGAAAGTCCCGTTCATCCAGACCATTAATTCTGTTTTGCAGCTGCATTTTCCGGTTACTGACCACGCTTTGCAGCAGGAGATCGTTGATTTTCGGGGAACTGTTCATCAGTGACATATATTGGTAGATAGAATCCACCGCTGCCGCCATATTCAGCTCTGCGGAATAGATATTATCGTATTCCATCGTTTTGGCCATGATCATCTTGACCTCAGTAGAAGCCGTTCTCATATAAGAATAGAAACAGAATACTGAGACTGCCACACAGATAATCAGAAAACCTGAGAATCTCAGATAGCCTTTCCTTACAGTATTATTATTCAGAGGTTTCATCGTTTATTTAGTTTAAAATGATTATTACACAGTTAGTCTAACAAATTCCAATCCGACCGGGTTACATTGTCCCGTCGCCGGATTCGTTCACCAACTACGATATTTTCTTTATGCTTGCCGATATATTCTAAAGAACTTAGCATCATCCACAATTCAGAGAAATTGTTTAGGAATCCTTCAATAATAAGCATCATACTTCGTATTTCATCATGTTCGTATTTGATTTCGACCGCTTCTGAAAGTATGGTTTCAAATTGTGCAGGAGTAGTATCGCTCCATTCGTAAAAATATTTGAGTACATCTTCTTTTTCTGTTTTCTCCATGAAATTGAGCGTATTGAAGCATAGGTGTGCAAGGTTTGAGAAACAGCCGATTATCCGTATGGGTGGCCAATACGCCCCGGTATTCCTATAACTGAAATACGAGGTAGCTGAATATTGCAGGATATTCTTACAGATTTCAGCCACGTTCAAAGCCATTGTCGATGAATCGGAGCGATTGACAACCTTAGCGACAATATCCTTGGAAGCCTTCTCGATATTGTTGAAGAAGACGCCAAAGCGTCCGTAATAACGAGTCAAATCAGGATCGCTCAACATTGTCATGCATGGAGGAATATAGTTGTAGTCCATTTCGTATCGGTCGCCATCCTTACGTATGCGTCCTACTATCAGACTGTAAGGGTCAATTCCATTCTGCATCTGTTCTACCGGAACCGTGTAAAGTTTGTATTCCGGTCGGACTTCCGGGTATCGTGGCGGAAGCACGTCATTGTTTAGCTCACCTGTCGGAATACGACTGTAGGGATTGACCGAGAAAATGACATTCAGATAGGAAGTACGAGAGGAAGAGCTGCTTGTCAGCTCTCCTGCCGGAACTTTATAACTTAGGTATTCCATTGGGCCGGGTTCATAATTGATGATGAATCCCCCAGTGGTAATTCCGTGGCAACGTACCAAGCGCACTTCTATACTGTCTGTGACGGAATGACTTACTTCAATTTCACACATCAACTGTTGATTATTTCTCAACGGTCTGAGAAGACCGTAGTTAAAGTTAGTGATGTGTATCTCCTGTCCCAGGCATTGCCCGTTAATGAAATAATTCTCAGTCATTTCGAAGCAATCGGGAGAAAGGCTCATACCTTCTTCCCAGTTAACCAAGTTAAATGTTTTGTTTTCCATATCTTGTAATGATTATTATTCTTATGTTCTATTAATTAGCTATATACCTCTTCCTTTCTTACCCGTTTGGCGATTATAGTGTAACCCCCTTTGATTTTATTATCCGTGAATGACAGATCGGGATCGATATATCTCCTAGGTAGGAAGAAAGACGGTTTAGTATAAAATATCCATCCGTATGGTATTTCATTATCATTATAATAGATTCTGCTCATGGGATATTTCCGGCTATGATCCTTGATGCATCGCTGGAACCAGTTACCGAATATCATCGTGTCGGAAGCCTGTACCGATAAGTGAAAAGGAACAGGATCTCCAATTTGTTTGAAGAGTTCGATATCCACCAGTATTAATTCCGATGTATCTATACTGCTGTCATCCGCAATCTTCCTGTCATCCGAATATTCCCATATCTTATAAATTTCCAGTGGTATATCCAGATACAAACGGTATGTTTTCCTGAACAACGATATAAAAATGAACGGGACTATACATGTTGAAGCCCACCAGCCATATTGCAGTTCACTGCACAAATTAAATACCAGTGAAAAGAAAGCCATTCCCATGATACAGAGCACTAAAGTGAAAATAATTTCATATTTGAAAGGCTTCTGCGCGAAGTCCGGCAAAAACAAATCCATAGCTTTCAGATGGTAATATCCGAACACTACGTACAATAGCTGCAAAGCTATGTAGATGTACGGAATAAAATACTGTTCCACAAATCCTGTTAAAGCCGGAAGAACAAGAATTAAGACAGTCACCAGAGCATAAGTGATCAGCTTTCTGTTCCCCATCAGCTTGTTCTTTTTTGCAATAAGAAATACTACGCCTCCCAGTAAGAAAGCTATCAGCGGGAATAACACGTAAGAAGTTAAGAATCGTCCCAAAAAATCTTCCATAATATTAGTGTGTTAAGTAGTTATTATTCACTAGACAACGGGCCTAGAAACAGCCTGAATCGAAAACGGCAGTTCTCCTGAGTACTATTCAGTACCGCTTTGATTAACACGTCCGCCTTCTTTTTGATAGTCGTTGTATCTGCAACGTCATCCGTATAAGTTATATCACTGACTGTTACCTGCACCTCAACTTCGCTCAATCTCGGCTCATAGGCTCTGATCGATTCTGTCAGACAGGTTGTGAAATGGTCTTGCCAGCTTTTTTGCGAAGCCACCTTTTCAAAGTCCATGTCCCAAATGCGGCATCCGTACCGGGGATCATACCGGTGTTCACCGGGACAGGTCGTGAACAGCAGTTCCAGATGCTGGTCGATGGATTCCTTCTCACTGCATTTGGGCAGAGACTTGTTTCCATCTTGCAGCAGCAGACCTATCCTGAGTGGAAATTTGTAGTATTCCATAATCTCTTCAAATATTTTTAGTTTCGCCAATTGTTTTCAAATTCTTCATCACCGATTTTAAGATAGCGGGAAGTAATCTTCAATTCAGTCACATCTTCGGAAGTTACCCCCCTCAGATACTTATGGTAGCCTGCGCAACACGCATCCTTAAAGATTATGTTACAAATCGGCTCCCCGCTTATTTTCCCGTTGCATTTACGATAGATACTCACACTTCCTTCGTGGCGTCCCTGTGTTTGTGCTAACCATTCATAAAGTGAATCTTCTGATTCCATCTCCTTCAATTTGAGTGAAATTATACCTCCGTACACACTGCCGTCCGGTCGTCCTTCCTTGTCTTTCTCCTGGTTAAAGTCGATGTCGAACCAGGCGGCTTCGTATACCGACTGTTCCACTTCCAATAGAATCTGTAACAGTTCGTCCTGTTCATTATGAACAATATGGGCTGCTCTTTCCTGCTTCTGCTCTTTCACGCTTCTGCCGGGTAGTTCCTGTTTCACCTCCGCTTCCTTTCTGTCAGAGTGAGTTTCAGAAGATTCGGAGATATTATTCTTTCTCCATAGTTTACTCCAAAAATTCATATGTTGAGTTTTATAAGTTATCAAACTCTGTGTTTCCCATCCGTATTTTCGGAGAACTGATCCTCAGTATAAGAACGGGAGCTTTTTCTGTGCTGCCACACTGCATACGGAATCCGGTACATCGGGCATCCTCGAATTTCAGCACGGGTTTGCACCTTCGGTCATTCCCTGTTACTAGTATTTCACCGTTTGCCTTCTGGCGTGTATTCACAAACCATCCGAACAGACTGTTAGTAGAGAGCGACGATAGTCGCAACGTAATGACACCGCCCTTTACCCGTGATGTCACTTCCCCGTTTTTTTCGGTATCTTTCATGAATGAGTAGTCACATTCCAACAATTCGTACAAATCCCTTCCATCCGCATTATAGGGGTATATTGTTGTGGAATATACCACCGACAGATAATTGTGCCCGGCATCTATCATAGAATTTCTTAATCTATATTTTCAATATTCCACGTTAACTCTTCGTTTTCTCCCATACCTACTTTCAGTACATTCCCTTTGGATAATTTTCCGCTGATAATCAGTCGGGATATAGGTCTTCGAAGATAATTTCGTATCACTCCTGCCACCTGCCTTGCACCATATTTAGGATCAAATCCCTTATGTGCAAGATACTTTTTCACTTCATCCGTTAGAATAATAGTTATACCTTGCTTTTCCAGCAAGTTCGAAACATTCCTGAACTGAATATCAAATATCTTTAGCAATATATCTTCTCCGATAGGTGAGAACGGAACTATCTCCGACAGGCGTGCCAGAAATTCCGGCCTGAAATACCTTCCCATCACTTCCATCAATTGAGTGGTAGTAGGATTTTTCCCCTCTGCCAGTTGATTGGATAACCATTCACTGCCCACATTGGAAGTAAACAGCACGATAGAGTTTGAGAAGTCTCCTTCTTTGCCTAATCGATCATGCAACTTTCCTTCATCCATGATTTGCAGAAAAATATCATAAACTGAAGGGTGTGCTTTTTCTATCTCATCGAACAATACGACTGAATAGGGTTGTCTTCGTATTTTGTTGACCAGCAGTCCACCCTCTTCGTATCCTACATATCCCGGAGGCGCACCGTATAACAAGGCTGCGGAGTGCTCCTCCTTAAACTCCGACATATCGAACCGTATCATAGCCTTCTCATCATTGAAAAGTGCTTCGGCAAGTGTCTTTGCCAGTTCGGTCTTTCCGGTTCCTGTAGGCCCCAGAAAGAAGAAAGAACCAATGGGCTGTCCCGCTTTGTTCAGTCCCGATCTGGATTCCAAAATCGCATCAGTCAATACTTTCAATGCATTATCCTGTCCGACTACTCTTTTTCGGAGGATATTTTCCATATTGAGCAACCGTTCTTTCTCTTCGGATTGCAGTTTGCCTAGTGGTATGCCGGTTTTGTAGGATACCACTGCTGCAACCTCTTGCGGTCCGACTTTGCTGATAGGCTCCGCAATAAAAGAGTGTAGTGCTTCTATTTTCTGTCTGATATAGCCGGATAGTTCTTCCGCCGTATCGTAATTCTCCGGATGAATATCTTCGGCTATCATTCCGAGCAGAACCGGACTCAATCGGTTCTGCATGGTATGGTAGATGGCTTTTAGCTTTTTCAATTTGGCTCCGCTATCCACGTCCTCCTTCTTTTCCAGCTCGTTCAAGGCAGTTGACAGTTCTTCTATACATTCTTGGGAAGTTTCATTGATAAGTTTCACGGCAGACAGCGTGCGATCGAGTAAGTCAATGGCAGAGTCCGGCAATCTTCTGTCCTTGACATAACGTTTGGCCAGACGTACGCATTCCGGTACTGCCTCTTCCGTTACTTCCAGCCCGTGAAAGTCGGTGTAGGTATTCAAGGCGGATTCTACCATTATGATAGCTGATGAAATATCCGGTTCATTAATTTTCAGTTCTTCAAAACGTCTGCTGAAAGCATGATCCGGTTCTATAATTTTTCGGTATTCGTCGGCGGTAGTTGCACCGATGACTGTCAAGTCTCCTTTGCCCAGTTCCGGTTTAAGAATGCCCGCTATCCCATTGTTCCCTTGTTTGGGGTCGAGCAGCGTATGTATTTCATCAATGAACAGGATAGCCTTGTCCACTTTTCGAAGTTCTTTTATCAGGTTCTTTAGTCTGTCTTCCGCTTCGCCTTTATAGCTTGCTCCGGCAATCAAAGCACCTGTATCCAATTCCAATATAACGGCTCCTTTCAAAAAGGATGGCACTTTGTCCTTTACAATAGACTGTGCCAAACCTTCCACAATGGCAGTTTTACCCACCCCCGAATCTCCGGTGATGAGTACATTCGGTTTGCCTTTGCGTCCCAGTGTTTCTATCATCATGCGGGTTTCGTTCTCACGGCACACGATTTCGTGCATTTCATTTTCTCTGATTTCCGAGGTCTTGTCTATACAATATTTATATAGGGCTGCCGATGCCGTCTCGTTTTCTCCTCCCGATGCCGGTATGTCGGCTGTAATGTCATGGGCAATATCTTGGCTGTCTACTACGGATGATAAGATTTCTTCTTCTTTTATAGGAAAGGATTTCAGTTGCGCGATGGAGTAGGCAGTCCCCGGCTTTGCGAGAGCAGCCAGTACACATATCGGGTTAATTTCCAGCAGTCCCAGTTTCAGCCGTACCATATCGGCTTCTTCAAACACATGGGCTATTTGCTTGTCTGCCGTAATTTCCGAAGTTTTCCCCGAACGGGGTACTTCTTCAATACGCACCTCTGCCCAATCCTCAATATATCCGGTATCTTTTCCCAAGCTTTGAATGAATCCTTGCAGGCCGATTTCTTTATGCATCAAAGCTTTTAGCAGGTGCGAAGGTGTATAACACTCGTTTGCATATTCCCGTGCAATAGATTTCGCTATACGGATCGCAATCTTTACTGATTCGCTTAAGTAATTTACAAAATCGTTTTCCATGTTCTTCTATTTTAATCGGGTATTAGAATTATAATAGTTATAATATAGAATAGGTATAAAAACCTCATTCCAATCAATTTTTCTACCTGCAAAAATAGGATAAAAACGATAAAAACAAGAGATTTTCTTAATTTTTATTTCAAAACCAATAAAAAAACAGAGATTTTTTTTGTAATATACAGAAAAAGCTCTATTTTTAGGGCGTGATACAGGAGTTATTTGGCTTTATTGTATTATGACTGTTATAATATAACAAGTACCAAACGCAAATGTTCACATCAAACGAGATCGTTAACCTATTATTCATTTAAAAAATTTCATGCTATGTTTAAATCGACATTGAAATTTCAGTCAAAGGAGTTCGATATCCGCTTTGTGGATTACGAAATCAAGAGAGATGTTGATGCTAAAGGGCGTCCGGCTTCCCATCTGTATGGTGGTATTATCAAAATTACCATTGAATCTACAGAAGACACAACCATTATCGAAAACATGGTTAGTCAGTTCAAACCTCACGAAGGTACTGTTGTGTACAAGAAGGGAGATGAAGAATCTGTGATGAAAGAGTTGAAATGGGAAAAGGGCTATATCACCCGCTTCCAGGAAGTAGCTGATGTTGAAGGTAAGAAGCCTATGGTTATCAAATTCGAAGTTTCGGCTCAGAAATTAACCATCGGTGGTGCTGTCTTTGAACAAGACTGGCCGGATGCAAAATAAGCCGGACTTAAAAAACGTAAAAAGAGGCTGTTCTGTAAAGTTTTCCTATAAGGTATGCAATATGGGCAGTCTCTTTTTTTAATAGCACCAATGAAAAATAAGACTTCTTAAAGCAGAAACAATTAATAAATCAGAATTATGATAGATGACAAAATAGGTATTGGCGGTAATGCGGTAGAGCAGGAAGCCAATGAGGGCATTGCCGATATTCCCGGCAATCGTACACTAATAGTTAACCAAATGACAGCCGAAGAACCCGGTGTTCCTGAGATAGTAGATCATTTATATACGATAGAAGATGTATTCAAGTATTTTGATCCGAACATCGATGTGAATTTTCAGGATAAAGAAGGGCAGGATGTAACGGAGAATTTTCGGTTCGGCAATGTGGGGGACTTCTCTGTCAAAAGCATGACCCAGCGTAGTCCTTTTCTTAACAATCTGAGCATCCGCAAAGAATTTTATGAAAAAGTGATTAAACAGCTTCGCTCCAACAAGGTATTGCAGCGTGTTATTGCCAACAATGATACAAAGGCAGCCATGCTAATTATATTGAAAGAATTGAGAAAGCAGGTGGAAGAGTCACTGTAATTACAGTATAATATAAAAAGGAAAAAACATGGTAGAACAAGGAACTAAAGCGACAGATACGCAACAGTTGTCACAAAGCCGTGAAGCTGTTCATGAACGTTTTTCACAGGATACGCTGAAAGAAAATTTGGGTAAACTATCCCGGTTTGGCGGTTTCAGTTTTCTCGAATCGGCGATTGACAGGGTGCAGAATCTCAATCCGGATCGGAAAGCTAGAATGAGTATATATCTAAAAGATGAAGACAAAAAGGAGGACAGACGTAATTTGTTGCGCACGCTGGATTTGTGGATTGAAATGTTGGAAGAGAACGGCACAGTTGATGAAATGCTGTCCGCTTGCAATACGGAAGTGAACGAGGTTTCCGGCTTGCTTGCTGCCAACCAGTTGGTAGCAGCCGAAAAGGTTAAGGATCTGGAACGTGCTTACAGAGAAGTTAAATCGTTCTATGACAATACCGGACAGGATAAAATTACCAATATCTCGATTATGAATGCTTCGATGGAACAAACCACCGATTTGGATAATCCGATTTTCATTGATGCTGTGGAGGATGAACTGAAACAGTATTATGACAAACTTGATTTGAGAGACAACTACTCTTTGCTTGTCATTCCGGGATTCCTCGGTTCCAACAAAACTGTGGAGAAATGGGCAAAGATAGCCTATAATAATAAGGTGTATTTGTTCTCTGATTTTGCCGACCTTGAAAAGCCTGATGATGTGATTGAAATGTTCTACGAGTCTAATATTTCGGGCGGTGACGGTTTTAAGAGCAATACTTCACTGGTGTGTAACTGGCTGATCGGTCGGGCTAAATATGCAGAATTAGGTGAAGAGGAAGATTTGCACATCTCTCCATCATCAGCATTGTCCGGCAAGGTATATGGCTCTCTTATGTCACAGATTACTGCCGGTAAGAAATTCGGCGCACTTGATGAGGTGGATGCAGTTGTATTTCCTCTGAAAAAGAGTGAAATATCTAAGTTGGAAAAGATGGGACTTATCCCGTTGGTCAATGAATATAAGAAAGTGATGGCATTCTCCGGCAAATCCATTTTCAACGGTGATAATTTGGGATTACAGACCTACTCCGTGGTTCGTGTATTTGACTACGTGGCAAAAGTGCTCGTTGACTTTCTGAACAGAAGGGCATTTGAGAACTGGACAAGCAAGTCGGAGAAAGATTTGCGCCAGCAGATGATCCGCTTCCTGGATAGCATCAAGGGGCCGGATAGACTGATTGAAAAATATAGCATCGAGCGGTTTGAGCGCGATCCGGTAAAGAAAGACCGTATATATTTGGATATAACTATGATACCGTTCTTCCCGGCAAAAGAATTTGTCGTTAAGTTGGATGGGACGAAAGGTGAAGAGGGAACCTCTTGGAACTCTGAATACGAAATGTCGAAATAGAATTTATTAAAAAAGGATTATCATGACTGACTGGAATCAAGTGGAAGCGACTGTTTCTATAGGTGGCAGTGAATGTAAGTTCACTACAATTTATCTCAAACAGGTGTTCAACGGGCACCATGTTTTTGATATTGGTGTGTTGTGTCCCCCTCTGCCGGGAGAGAATATCTGGTACAACGAGCGTGAAAGCATGATTGCCATGCAGGGGCAGAGTGTGGTAATCCGAATGAAACATGTAATTAGCGGTGATGAAAGCATCTTCAAAGGTATCATCACCGAAATCGGAATGGATGGGGAGAGAGGAGTTTCCGGTACTATCCATTACAGAGGATGCAGTCCTACTATTCTGCTTGAATCCGGAAAGACAATGGATTCCTTTATGGATTATACCCTGTCGGCTATTGTCGGAGAGGTGGTGAAGAATTATGGCAATGGAGTGGAGATTGTCAACAAACCCCTTTTCAATGAACAGATTCCTTATGCTCAGATGCACGAAGAAACCGGATATGAGTTTCTTCGTAGGATTGCTTACCAATACGGCGAATGGTTCTATTATGACGGACAGAAGCTTCATTTTGGAAATCCGCAAAAGGACAAGGATGAAACCGTCACCTACGACGTGGATTTAGATAAGGTTAGTTTCGGTTCCCGTGTGACTCCTTTCCATTATTCACGCCATGACTATATGGCGGAAGATGACCGTCCTCTGTATGCAGATGACAGTGCCAGTGTGAACGGTATCAACACCTATCTGGCAAATGCAATTAGTACGTCCGAGTCCGTTTATCAGTCTCCTACTACTTTATATAACAAAGCGGTAGTCGGGCATCCGGTTCACATGAATCGGCTTTTGGAGTTTGAGAAAGGACGTGATACGGCTTCTTTGGTTTGGCTTAAAGGTAAGAGTAAGACTTGCCGTGTGCGTATTGGCGAACCGATTGCGGTCAAAATACCGGCTTCCATGTGTGACCGTCGGGATTTGGGAAAATATAGGGTGATGTCTGTAATCCATGAGGTTGATAAGAATGGTGTATATTCCAACACATTTGAAGGTATCCCGGCAAGTATGGAGCGTATTCCGGTTAATAACGTTGTGTTACCAGATGCACGACCAATGCTTGCTAAGGTGATAAGCAATACTGATCCAGAAAACATTGGGCGGGTCCAAGTACAGTTTGTATGGCAGGAGAACCAGAATAAAACAACAAACTGGATTCGGGTACGAAGTTTGGATGCTGGCACAAGTAAAGCCGTCCCTAAAAATCGTGGTTTTGTTTTTGTACCAGAAAAAGGAGATCAAGTGTTGGTTGATTTTGAATTCGGAAATCCGTCTTGTCCTTACGTTTCTGGTAGTATGTTTCATACAAATAATGGAGAAGGAGGAAAATCTGAAAACAGTGTTAAAAGCATCATTACACGTAGCGGACATCTTATAGAGTTTAATGATGATGAAGGAGGAGAATGGGGAATTACAATTGAGGATAGAAAAAAGAATACTATAAAAATAGATACTTCCGGCGACAATATTCTCATTACTGCAAATAAGGATGTGACGATTACGGCAGGTGAAACGATGACCTTAAATGCTAAAAACCTAAATATTAATGTTGAAGAAAACACGAATGTAAATGTCAAAGATAGTGCAAATATAGATGTAGGTAAAAATATAAAGCAAACATCTACAAATTTAGAAGAAGTGATAAATGATAAATTGTCACTTAACATTGGGAAGAACTTCAACTGCAAAAGTGGAGATATTGATATTGAGACTTTTAAAGGTGATATTATACTAAAAAGTGCTTCAAAGGCACTTTTACAGGGAGCTGATGATGCTAGAGTTAGTAAAGGTTAAAAGTGAAAAGTTATGGGATACAATAGTTTTGTATATGATCTTTTCGAGTCTTTTTTATGTGAAGATAAAATAGACCCTATTTGTATTGTTGAATTTCGTACAGACTATGACTATGACGGCTCATTTGGCTTTGACTGGTTACGGATTGACGAGCCACAAGCGGTAGAACCCCCTTATAAAGATATTATTCAAGGTGGTTTTAAAAATGGGAAGACTGATTTATCCAAGGATGAAGCTTATAAAAAATTAGAGAATGAATATAAAAAAATTTATATCAGACGGCGTCCTTTTACTGCTCCTTGGTTAGCCGGAAGAGAAAAGTACTTTGTTCCCTATCTCAATCTTTTTTCCAAAGAATATAGTGATAAGGCATCAATAACTCCTAAACCGACTTATAAGGCAAAGCTATGTGTATTAATTGAAATTGACGAAGATATAGAAAAGATTGAATTTTCATATAATAAAGAATTATTTACAGTAGACACATCTGATTTAATCCCAATAACCAAAAAATGCAAGCAAACAGTTGCGGGATCAATAACGATTCAATGCAACAAAGATTTTAATCAGGAACAAGAGATAAATGTCTATGCTTACCCTTTAGGCTCATTCTTCATGTCAAAAATAGAACAGGAGTCTCAAAAGACACTTGCAGGAAGATTAATTCTGCGTCCAAATTCCGCAATACACAGGGAAGAAGTTGAAATGGTATTTGTATGTGTAAAAACGAATGTTGCCGGCAAAACACAAAAAGGAAGTTTTGCAGATTCAGAAAGAGAACAAATGTGCAGAACGCTTTATCAGGCATTGATAAAGCCTGACATATACTCAAAACGAAAAACTGCAACTGGTAGTACTGATATTGTTATGGATGTATCAAAAGACCCGAATTTTCTTCAAAAAGGTAAATATATAGACCCCAAAGGGAAATTAAATGAAGATGCGGATAGAGGAAGTATGTTTAGCTACCTAAGAAAAAAATTTATGGGAGACCCCAACAATGCAGCATATAAAAATTGTTTCCCCATATTTGCTTTTGGAATTAGGACTTATGATGGCACAGCCGGACAAGTAGAAAAAATAGGTGTAAAAAATCTCGTACTATTTCAAGAACGAAATTACAATCCTCAAGTTATAGGTCATGAATCTCTACATGGATATGGGCTTTGGCATACACATCGTGAACTAAGTGGAGAATCAGTCATTACGACAAAATATAAAAAATATATTTATCCTCATGGGCATTATGATCCCCAAAATGCGACGGATAATATAATGAGTTATCGGTTTGGTTCTATGATTACTACTTGGAAATGGCAATGGGATATAATTAAGAAATTCACATAAAATGAAGATATATATTATCGCGCTACTTCTATTATTGGCTTGTAGTAATAAAGAGAGTAGAACAATAGTACATACAAGTGAGAAAATAGATTTATCAATAAACCAAGATGATTCATCATCTTCTAAAAAGATTATCATGATTGATCCAAGTGATTTCAAAGTACCTAAAAAATTCAATATTTCTATCTTTAATCAGCACAAAGATGGAGATGAATATCATTTTACTGACAAATATGATATGAATGTCAGACAAATTGTATGGTATGATTCTGACGGACAAAAAATTGAAGGATATACTGATGAACGAAACCACCCCAATTCAGGATATTTGTATAGCGGGTATTATGATCCCGATGGTTTTATAAAGTCATATGAAATTTCTTTTTATGACGCAATTTTGAAAAAGTATAATTGCGAAACACCTAATAATTTTGTTTTATCAGATGATTATGATGCCCTATACAAATTCACAGTGGAAAATTTAATTACTTTGTTTCGGCTGGAACTGAATGTAGATATTACGGATTCAAGAATTTGCCGGAACGTAGAACGTTTTCCAGATGATGAATTCTTAAAATGTCCTCAATATCTGGTCTATATTAACAAATCTCCTAATTCATGGGAATATACAGGATATATCATTCATGGAAATACAGGTAAGATACTATTCCAAATAAATCGATTTATTAATGATAAGAGAGGATCATTGATCGATAACTATATGGAAACCAAGAGAAAATAATAGTTTGATATTACTATTATCATATGACAACAGCTATTAAACGAATTGTTATGAGATATCTACTTGAAGCTGACTTAGCGATAAAGAAAAGTAATGGCGATTTTCAGACAAATCGTTACGAACTTACATATCTTGTCGAGAATATCTCAACAGACAAATATAACAATATCCAATTAGGTCCAAACACTCTTGACATAAACCAGAACCAGTTTCGCCAATTAAACATACTTGAGATAGAAATAGATAATATTTTTATGGAATTAGATCGTTCCTTGATAAAAAGTGAAGATTTTTTAAGGCGAACTATATACAGGTATGACTGGATCAGATGTAAAATAAACGAATATGGAAAGATTGTTTCCATTGATAATATCAAGGAAATGATGGAATCTTGGTCTGAAATCAAAAATTTACTTTTGAGAGATTACATAGGTAGTTCCGTGACTAAGTATATTGAAAACATTGATAATCAAATGTTGCATCAGAATTATAATATTGCACCTATGGCTCAGTATTTTTATTTTGGTTTAATCTTTCCTCTGATTCCTTTAAAACATGATTCAGCATGGCAAGGATACAGAGCCGTAGGGTTATCGGATTTTGACAATTATCAATTTGAAGAATTAATAACACCGATTTCTGCTGATTCGCAAATGCGAAGATATAATGTCAGCGGAAAAACTATCAATCCTAATATTATTAAATTAAAAAAATACCAAGGGATTATTGATATGCATATAAACAATACATATCCTATTAATGCAAATATTGAAGTAGACTATGTAAGAGAGGATGTAGATATATCTTGGAGCTTCAAATTAACTAATTACTAAATTTGTAAGATATGGGAGCAAGTAAAAACACGCCATCTTCAAATAAAAAAGAAGAAAAGAGAAGAGAATGGACAGACAAGAATGAGCAGGTTAAATTTGTGTGTGAGGGAGCAAAAGTACAATGCAAGTATTGTAATCCTCCTATTGCGAATTTAATTGTTACAACAGAGTCTGTCAAATTGCAAGATAAGCTTTGGGCAACTGTTGGTGATAAAGATGGTAAAAAGAATTTTGCTTTTACTGGTGTTTGTATGCATCCATCACAACAAAAGCCACTATGTCCTCCTCCTCCATGTAAAGGTGTAATAAGTCTTGGAGAGTGGATAGATTATTCCGAAACCATTATTGGGAATAGTAATGCCCTTTTAGTCAAGTCTAAAATACCTTGTATGATAAGTGGCGAAAATCTAGAAATAGTATATAGTGGTCAAACGGCTACATTGACCATAATAAATCCAATAGATTTTGCCAAAAAGATTTTAGATGTATATTGGATTGATGAAGTGACTGATAAAAAAATGAGAGAAGTGCAAGAAGGTCGCAAAGTTACTCTCTATATTATTACACGAGGTTATAAAGAAGGTGAACAAGTAACGGTAAAAATACTTGCATCGAAAGGGCATGTCTTTGACAACGGATCAACAGAAATGTTAGTTTCTGGAATAGTGAACTCTGAAAATTTTGCTACAATAGAGAATTTTGTAATTCAATATAAATAATTATGGCACGATTTTATGATAATAATACTGGCGAATATGTAACGTACTATGAAGAAACGCTAAATAGGAAAGCATTCTATATACATGGTACAAAATCTTCTTGCAGTAGATGGGAAGAATGGAAAGATACAGTTGAAAAACTTAATTTGATTGCTCAGCCAGATAATAAAAAGGACTCTGTAGATACAAAATTTGATTGGAGTCAATTAGCTGGTTGGACAAATAATCTTGAAGATAGAAGAAATGCTTGTTTACTACCAGGAGATAAAGGGCTTGTTAATTATGTGTTAAATCATTCCGATGGCTATGAAGAAATAGTATTGATAGGCCATAGTCATGGCGGAAATGTTGCAATTCAGGCAGCTGATATATTAGCAGCTAAGAATAGATTTAAAACTATTTATCTCATAACTATCGCTTCGCCTGTTTTTAACAAAGTGCAGTTTAGCACAGCAACACCTATTACTGGACTCAAATTAATTAAAACAGAATTTAAAGAAATTCGTATGAGTCCTCCTTATAATTCAAGTATGACAATTTATACATATCTGAACCCGGAGAATCCTGCTAATTTCGCAAAAAATGATGCTCCCAATATTAAAAGATGTCCTATTAAGCATCTTTCACTATATAATAGATATGATCGAGTGGATGGAATAGCTTTATTTGAGCATATGGTACTTGAAAACTCACGAATGACGTTTAATACCAGTACTTTTGAATATGATAAATTAGTAAATATCGAACTCCCATCATATCAATTAACTGATGAGATAAACCGAGCAAAATATAAAAATAATTGTGCTCATCGAATATCTCTACTTAATAAATTGCGAAACACCATAGCACGTGCGGAAATTGTATTAGTATCACATGTAAATATTACTTCAAGAGGTTATGGACAAGATAATGTATATCTACATAAAGAAACTATAGAATATGAATGTTTAGGTTATCGTATAATTCCAGAACTACCTAATTTCAAATCATATACTCTAAGTGATTATTTAGTGGATGGCTGTCCTGAATTAACCCTAAAAGATATTGAGAGTATGGATATGAAATGTATTTGTAGGCTTTTCTTTAATGAAACTGATGCGAATAATTATATGATTAAGTTTAGTAAATCATTAGAATCAAGACTATTAAAGTTTCCTCCATACCCTATAAAAATAGTAAATGGTGAAGCAGATGCAAGATCGTCAAATATAGAGAGAATTGAAGAAAAAATTGAATCATTAAAAAAAGAGATAGAGATTGTAGAAACATTTAATAAGAAAACTAAAAAAGAACATAAAATTAATCCATATTATAAACCAATTCTCTTTGTATTGCCGGGTAAGCTAAAGTATTTAGGGACTATTGTTAATTTCTTGGCAGATGGAGTTGATAACCATTCTTTTGATACAAATTCGCCAGAAGTGATAGAAGCAGCTATAAAAGCTGGTTTGATAAAACCGTTTCCGAGAGTTAAGAGAGATGATGTTAGTGAACCTAATGAATAAATTATAGATATGAAAAATATTATTTTATACATTATAGTACTATTTCTTACTAGCTGTTGTACATCGCGCCAATCTCCAAAAGTACAATATTCTTCTGATTCATCTTTATCAATAAGGAGTTATAGACTTCAAGGAAATGAAAAAATCAATAAAGGGGATTGGGAAGGTGCATATCGTGATTTTATCAAAGTCATTGAGCTAGTACCCAATTATGATACTGCATTTTATAATTTAGGGAAAATTAGTTCGAAACTAGGTCATAACAAAGAGGCTATTGCTTATTACACTAAAGCTATAGAGGTAAATGCTCACTACTTATTTGCCTATTACAATAGAGGAAATAGTAAAGCCAATCTCGGCGATATCCAAGGGGCAATTGACGATTACACAGAGGCTATAAAAATTAACCCTCAATACACTAAAGCATATTTAAACAGAGGGCTAAATAAAGCAAAAAGAAACGATTATAAAGGAGCTATCAGTGATTACACTCAAGCTATCAAAATAAATAATCAATACGCAAATGCTTTTTACAATAGAGGAAATGCAAAGTCAAATCTTGGCGACAACAAAGGAGCTATTGCTGACTATCTAAAAGTGATAGAGATTAACCCCCAATATATAAGTGCTTACATAAATCTCGGGGTAGTAAAATTCGATATAGGAGATTATGAAGGTGAGGTTGCAACTTATCGCCAGGCAATAAAGAATTGTGAACCTGATGCCGATTTATATAACAATCTGGGACGTGCTTTATATGACTTAAAACGCTTTAAAGAGTCTGCTCAAGCTTATGGAGAGGGCATTGAGCACTTCCCCGAAGATTGCAAACTCTATTATGGCCGTGGACTAGCCCGCAATCAATCTGGAGACAAGGATGGAGCTTGCGAAGACTGGCACAAGAGTAGTGAATTAGGATGCATTCAGGCAAATGCCTTGTTACCATTATGTGCAGAATAATCATTCAAAGCAATAGAACATTATTTAGAAATAAAGAATATGAGCACTCAAAATTACAGCAAAGAAGTCATCAAGAACCGTATGTATCGCCATGCGATGAATTATTGGGGAGTGAAGAAAGTAGAGAATCTTGATCCTCTTGTTAAGCTTCTTCTCGAAGCTCTTTCCAGTGAAGTTTTTGGCTTATCTCACGATATAGAAACGAGTCAGCACCGTATATTGGACAAGATAGCCAATATGCTGACTCCTGACATTTTGGTAAGTGTACGTCCGGCGCACAGTGTTATCCATGCCTTTCCACGGGACATACTGAAATATACAGTAAATACCGATTCGGGGTTCTTTGCGGATATTCCCAGAAACAAAGGACAGATAGTAGAGGAATATAGCTTCTATCCTTTACGGAGAACGGAAATATATGCCGGAGATGTCTGCCGTATGATATGCAATGGCGATATTTTCAATATGGATAGTACCATGACCAAAGAATTGATATATCATGCACCGTATGAGATGCGGGGTAAATTCACCCGTACAGCTTGGATCGGGCTACAACTTGCCCCGGAAATATACAAACTGGATGATTTATCGTTCTATTTCGAGCTTCCTTACCGTGAGAAAAAACAGTCCCTTTATTCCATGTTGGCGTATGCCAAATGGAGCTTAAACGGACAACCACTTACTGCCATGCAAGGCTTTCCTCCGGCAGAAGAAACTGATGAACCGGAAAGTCTATTTTCTATCTGTGATATAGAAAAAGAGATTAATAGGGACATTCTTTCCATATACAATAACCAGTTTATCCGTATCACTACTCCAATCACTCTTTCTCAGGAAAAAGCAACGCTTTTCCCTGAAGAATTGAAAGATTTTTATATGGAAGATATGTTGTCTTCTGGTGAACTGAATCCTCTTTACTGGTTCCGGGTTGACTTTCCCTCTAACTTTACCCCAGACTGTTTGGAAGAATTGAAAGTCAGTATCAATGCCGTTGTTGTACAAAACAAACGGCTGAATGAGAAGATTGCAAGTGTCAATGACTTGACCGCTGTCGTACCATTGACAACAAGCGAACAGGAGTATTTTTTCTCTGTGGATTCTGTAATGGACGCACAGAACCGGTTATATACTGAAATTCCATTTAATGGCGGTTCTGAAAAAAAAGGCGCAACCTATGCAGTTCGCTATGGCGGTTGCGAGCGTATGAACTCCCGTGACATCAAAGAGTATCTTTACCGGGTGCTTGACCTTTTACAAGGTCGGGGGGCTGTCATCGCATCATTGCAGAAAGATACTTTTTCAGATGAAATACAGGAAATGGACAGACTGTTGAATAGCATGGAACGGATCATTAATAATATCCAGTCTGCTGTTGGTTCATTGTCATACCTACTTGCTGATTTACCGGAAAATGCGGATAAATTATACATTTCCTACTATACGACAATCTGTGAACGTGCCAACGGTTTGCCCGTAGGTATGGGACTGTTACCTCAAAATAGTTCCAGTATTGATAAACGGCAGGTTTATTTCCTGACAACGACAAGAGGGGGGAAAAGCATTCCGGCATCTGCCAACCGGTTTGATATATACAAATATATTCTTACCACTCGTGACCGGATCTATACAAAGGCGGATATTATAAACTTCTGTTGCAAGGAACTCTCCGGTCTGGCGATGTCTGTTGACATCAAGCCGGGAGTGATGGTCAGTGAAAAACCGGGTGAAGGGTTGATTTCATCAATTGATGTTCACTTGTCTATACGCACTGATTCGGAAAGGGAAATGCCGTTGCTTATCGACGAACTGAAAACTAAGCTCATCACCCGTTCACCGGATCATTTCAACTATCGTATATTCACTCAAATTGTTTAGTAATGGGAAAGATTGGTTTGTCACATATTGAAAGTTCTCTTTCGTCAATCAATTCGTTGGATACGGATTATCTGGCGGAAGTGGTTGCAGCTACATTAATTGAGGAAGGTGTCAGTCCTGACAGTATACAAATAACTCGTTTGGGTAGTTCCCGTATGAAAGTCGGGAAAGATATAGAGAATGTCAGAATGGAATATAGCCCTGATGACGAGATAAACGATTGTTTGCGTATCTATGTCAACCGGGAAGGACTTTATGATGTATTGCCGGAGGGAGTATTTTTCTTGGGTATTGATTTGTTGGAGTCCACGGACATAAAGAAAGTTGTCAATCAGGTCAGGCAGTATCGGAAAGAAGAGATGGAAATACGGAAATTCTTTTCCGTATTTGAGGATGAAATAGACCGGACGATTGTACAGATGCAATTGCTTGAACGTCGGGTTGATAGAAAAAATGTTTATCCGGATTTTACGAATGTGTTCACTGCTTATTGGCCGGTGATTCGACAACTATCGCTAGAACAAGCCACCTTGTTCATGAGGATCATTCCCATCATCCATAAGATACGTGGAAACGAACATAAAATTACCAAAGCCCTTTCTTTAATACTCGGATTACCTGTCACTCTTACCCATGTGCTGAATCGTAAAAAGTGTGGCAGTTTTCCGGCATTCGGACAGGCACGTTTGGGTGAGACATTAGTAATTGGCACGGAGTTCAGAAGCGGCAGATACGATACGTGCATTACTGTTCACAACATTCCCTTTAACCGTATACCGGAGTTTCTTGACAACGGAAAATGCAGATATATATTGCTTGAACTGATTGATATGCTTTTTGCCGCAGATATGGAAGTGAAGATTAAATTGGATGTAGTGACTTCGGGACGGATGTGTACCATTTCCAGTGACCCGTCTAAAGCATCTCGTCTGGGTATAGATGCTTATATTTAGGGAAAAGGAGGGATATGGGCGGGTATCCCATCTTCGACATGGGATTACATAAGTATTTCTTTTTTAAGTGGAGTGCTTAACGTAGAAATGTACTATATGTAAATATTTTTTTAAAAAAAATAGTATTCTTGTAATATCAATATTTTCGTTTTATCAGTTCGTAAAGGGAATAAAGGCTGTTGTTATGTATGTCTTGTCTTTGTCCGAAGTCATGTATCAGATAACCTGTATATGAATCACAAAAAACACTGGCCAGTTGTTTTATATCCATAGCTGTTTCTATCTCTCTGTTAGCTACAGCCATATTGAGAATTTTCTCCCATTGCTGCTTATCTTTCTCTCGCATATCAAACATCAGTTCGGAAAATTCGGGATGGCAGACTTCCAGTTGGGATAAGATATGGAAAAATGTTGTTCCGATATTTACATGTATGCCTTCTGTTTCCATCCACCTGCATATACCGGACAGATGATTTATCTTCGCTTCAATATATTGTTTCAGGGTCTTAATATGTAAGGAGTTAACCGGGAAGTACGGATTGAAGGAAGAACAAAGGTGAGTGGACATTGCCAGCTCGATAATCTCCTTCTTATTTTTCATGTGATAAAATATAGAACCTCTTGTAAACCCGATTGCGGATTCAAGTTCAGCCACCGTAATACTTTCCGGATTACGGACAAGAAGCATCTTGAATGTTTCTTTCAGAATCAGGGATTTCACATCATAATGAGGAATGTAGGCATCTTTCATAAATATCTGTTTATTGATTATACAAAACAGCCCATTTGCTTGATATATAAAAAGGTATGGGCCGAATTTCCCCTCTGATGTGAAGCCATTGGTCGTAGCTTATGGAAAAGAAAGAAAACACAAGCCCATACCGTATAAAAGCATACAGCATAAGCATTGCGTATTTCATCTCGTTTTCCATTAGAAAAATGACCAATCTTTCACATCACGAGTAATACGAATGCACAAACGGAAGCATACACAACGCTTCCTATATGTGGCAAAGATACATCATTTATTCTTATTTTGAAAGGCTTTGCCCTGATTTTCAGTAGGGCATCTGGTAGTTTTCCAAGATATATATGATGGTTGAGCGAAAATCGAAAAAAAATAGTCGAAAATCGAAAAGAGAAAACCGAATTTCATTCCTAACTTTGCGGCATATTAATTGAATCAGGCGTTAAAGCCTTAAATAATAAATATTATGGAATTGAACGATTTTAAACCTTTAATTACTGAAATCATATTATGCATATCCGAAGGCAAATATGATGAAGTACAGGGATTTCTTATAAAGAATGGTAGGCTTACTCTGGACACTCTTAGAAAGGAAGTGGAAACATTCCGGGGTGATTATAAAGTACTGCCGGTATCGGAAAAGGCTTTCACCGATGCGAAGATACTGAGAACATTCTCTCAGAATGTTTCATCCGTTTACCTGACGCTCTTCACAGAAGATGAGGGAGCGGAAGAAATGAGTATCGGCCTGTACTGTGGTTATCGGAATGGCTGTCCGGTGGTGATGATACATAATTTGATGTTACAATAAATAAAGATGAGGATGTAATTATGGAACATTGTATGGAATCAATTGACTATTTGAAATATTATACGAATACATTAAAGGGAAACCTTGTTTCCCCAATTCGTCCGTATGAATCAAAAGAAGAAACAGGGCTTGAGCTGTTTGAACGATATGCTGAAACTTTCGTTCTTTTGCTGAAATTCTATAGGCAGGAGTTCACCTATGAGCAGACCCATGCACATTCGTTGGCACTCTATCAAAAATATAGAGAAGGCTCCGATTCGGTTGAATTGACTTTCCGGGTTGAAAAAAGAAGAGAAGCGATTGTTAAATTGATAGCCAGTGATAACCCCGACCCTGATGGCATTGTATTCCTTCAGAACTGGTGCCCTCCTGTAGTGTGGCATCATTACAAAATTGTGTTCAAACAGTTCGCCTGTGAATGGGACATTTTTAAAAATACAAATTCTTCTTTGGTGGAACAACTTAACCGGACACCACTATATAAATCAGTCTATGATACATTAAATCAATTATCAGGCATTTCAGAACTGACTTTTTATTGTGAGTTCTAACAAAAAACGGCAAAATAATTATTTGCCGTCTTTTGTTGGTTTGGTTATATATTATTTATTTTAGCATACAGTCAATAGGGCGGTTCCGTAAGAAAAACGACCGCTTTCCGGTACAAGCAACAGTATTTTATCTCCGACTTTCAGTTTATTGGAATGAAACAATTCTTCCAATGCAACATAAATAGAAGCAGAACCGATATTACCCACATCCGGCAAATTGGTGAACCATTTGTCGGTAGGCAAATCTATATTTCTATTGGTTATCTCTTCTGCCAACTTGCCATAGAAGAACATTGACGATACATGGGGGATTACGTATGTTATATCTGAAGGATTCAGGTTGTTTTTGGCAAAGCAGGCTTCCAGATGATCAACCCAATACTTGATAATGTATTTTTTCAATACCCGTATATCCTGTTTCCCCACGAGAATTGCTTTGTCGGCAATTTCCTGGGGAGTAAACTCTTTCCAGCTTTTCAACCTACCGTCCGGTTGGACTTCTGATGCCATGAACATACATACGGGCAACTCATTGGCGTAAGAAATCATATTGATCCAGTTAAGTTCAAGTGACAGTCCGGATGATGACGGTCTGTTTTCCAACAAGACGGCACCGGCGCCGTCTGATAACATGTACCTCATGAAATCCTTTTCAAAAGCCATGTAGGGATCTGTTCCCGCATCATGGCATTTTTCATATTCCGGATCATAATTTCGGGCGAAAAAAGTGGGTGATACCAATTCTGAAGCGCTGCAGATTGCCGCCTCAGTTTCTTCACATTTCACAGACATATAAGCTGCTTTCAATGCTTGAAATGCAGTCAGACAAACTCCCTGTTGAGAATAAATTTCCAGAGGCTTGTTTCCCAATGCACCATGTGTCATAGCAGCATGTGACGGCAACATCTGGTCAGGTGTACTGGATGCGCAGGCCAGAACACCCAACCGTTCTTCTACACTTTCATCCAGAAGCTGGCTGATAGCTTTACCCGCCATCTCTGCGTTACTGTGCGTGATGTTCTGTTCGGCATCCAGAGCGTAGTATCGCTTTTTGATACCATTTTGTCGTAGTACGATACTTTTAACCCGTGAAGGGATACCGCCTATTTTACCCAGATACGATTCCATGTCTTCGTTCAGAACCGGTTCATTGGGGAGAAAAGCAGATACTTTTGTTATAAATACTTTTTGTTCCATAATTACTAGTGCTGTTAGATTGTGTGACACCTATATTAGACTTTCTTTTTTAAACTCATATAAGTAGCTGTGTAATATTCTGTTAGCTCGTTTATATCCATTCCTTCTGTTAGAGATCTCATAAATGCCAACCCAAGAAAACCGCATCTGAATCTTATAATAGCTTCTTTGATATTGGTATCTTCATTTATTTCTCCACTCTGTATTGCTTGCTTGATTATTTTTTCCCATACCTTTTTTTCTGTATCGATTATATTCTGGATTTTTTCATCGAAATGCGGATAATATATAGTTGCTTGCATAATCAGAAAGAAGTAGGATTTATACACATTTTTAATCGACAGAGAGTACATGAAATCCATGGTATTTTTGACCCCCTTAATATATTTTTGAAGGAATCCTTCCAATGTGGTTTCCTTGTGGACCTGCATTTTTTTCTTAATATGTTGCGTGTCAATTATATATTTGTCTATAACCTTAACAAACAAATCCTCTTTGTTCCTTACATGGTAGAAAATCGACCCACGTGTTAGTCCTGTAGCGGTCTCAATGTCCGGAACTGTAACCCTATCATAACTCTTTTCCATAAATAATTTAAAAGATGCATCAATGATAGAATCTTTTGTTGTTTTAGTATCTTCCGTTTTCATAAAATAATATTTAATTTACCAAATGGTAGAAGCAATTAATATAACTGGTATAATAACTTCATAGATTATACACCTGATTGTTTGGACAAATATAGATATATTTTTTTATTAATGAAAGATTTAACGGTATAATATGCATCTATTTCACATACTAAGATTTTGAATTATGACCATCAAATAGCCTGATAGAAAAAGAAACTCTATTATGACTATTATAACAGTCCCGATTAATATTCACATATCGATGCCATTCGATGCCACTTTGATGCCACATGATACTCTATCTTTTATTGACTGAGATAGTATCATTCCTATACCTTACCTTCGCCGGACACCAACATTGGTGCGATATAAAAATATATTTTATGGACGAAAAGCAAAAAGACAAAAAAGTATTGCTTGTTGCCGACAAGGAGGATGGTGGCAAGCTAAAAGTGGTGGACAAGTCATCTGCACAGGACGGTATATTACGTATGCTTCTGCCATCAATGGAGAATCTGGAAGATTTTCTCAAAGTAGAAAAAAACACTTCCATATTGGAGGACTTTTTTCAAAATTTAGGTCGACAATATAAACAGCCGACAGATTTTCGCTTCTATCAGATCCCCATCTCATTATTAGAAACATTGGACGTATTCACAGATATGCTCAAAGCTCCGGAGGAGAACAAGGATTTCATTTCACAATATGAGGTGAATCCCGAAGATTACGTACGACAAGAACAACAAACGGCGCAGAAAGAAATCCAATCCGACATAGAGCAGCAAGTAGCCGGTGAAAATGCAACTTCTGCACAATCTGCAACAACGGAACAATCCAACAGCGAACAGCAACTACGTCAACTTTCGAGTATCGAGAACCGTATAGATTGGGAACAGCTTGCTCGTATGGGGATCACACGGGAATCGTTAGAACAGTCCGGTGATTTGACAGCTCTATTATCTGGTCAGAAGTCCGGTCTTGTCACCATTTCCACCGAAGTAGAAGGCATTCCTATCACCACACAGGGACGTATTCACTTTCAGGAAGGCAAGGACGGCAAACTGGACTTGAAGATTGACTGTTATCGTCAGAAGCCTGCTCTTGATTTACCCTTTTATGGGGTACTGTTGGATAAAGAAGTGAAAGATAGCATTCTCGCCACCGGCAATGCCGGCCGCCCCGTCAATCTCCCACTGGATGGCAACGAACCTAAGCCCTGTCTCGTTTCATTGGACAAAGTGACCAACAACCTTGTTGCAGTTCCGGTGGACGACATTCTTATTCCTATGGAAATAAAGGATGTTAGCCTTACCCCAGAACAGCACCGGGAACTATCCGAGGGCAGGAAAGTGCTGGTAGAAGGCATGACTTCAAAATGGGGGAACAAATTCGACGCATATATGCAGTACGATGTAGCCCAAGAAACGTTCAGTTATAATTTCGACGGACTGGATAGAAACCGTTATAAGAAACAGGAAAATCAGCAAAAAGAGAAAACGGAGCAGTTGCAAGGTAACGAACAGACCGTCAATAACAAATTCTTCATCCCCAAGAAATTGTTGGGTAAGGAACTTACACCCGAACAGCAGGAGAAATTCGGGAAGTTGGAGACTATCTACGTTACCGGTATGACAGATAAGGAGGGGCAGCCCTTCAATTCTTATGTCCGTATGAACCCCCACCTTGGCAAAGTTGATTTCTTCAAGTACAATCCTGACAAAGCACAAAGCCGCGCAAAGGAAATCACTCCCACAGCCGAACATAAGACACAGGTAGCAGTGAACAACGGTGCAACCGATGAAGCAGCCAAACAGGTACGTAAACCGCTAAAGTCGGCACAGGAGCAGCCTACACAAGTGGAAACGGCAAAGAAAGAGATAAAGAAAAAGAACAAAGGGAGAAAAATGTAAGAATGTAAAACTAAAAAAGTAAAATCATGAAAGTAATTATTGCAGAAAAACCGAGTGTGGCACGGGATATTGCCCTGATAGTAGGTGCGCGGGAGCGTAAAGACGGATACATGACCGGCAACGACTATGCCGTCACTTGGGGCTTTGGTCATTTGGTAGGGCTGGCAATGCCCGAAGCCTACGGTTATGAAGGTTTTCGCCGGGAAAACCTTCCTATTTTCCCGGAACGTTTCCAGCTTGTTCCCCGTCAGATAAAGGACGGCAAACAGTATAAGGACGATCCCGGAGTAGTCAAACAACTTACCGTTATCAAAGAACTGTTCGATAAATGCGAATCCATCATTTGCGCCACTGATGCAGGAAGAGAAGGGGAGCTTATTTTCCGCTATATCTATCATTATCTGGGATGCAGCAAGCCCTTTTCCCGCTTATGGATTAGCAGTCTGACCGACAAAGCGATCCGTCAAGGCATGGAGAACCTGAAAGACGGTAGGGAATACGACAACCTCTACCGCAGTGCCAAAGCACGCAGCGAAGCCGACTGGCTCGTCGGCATCAATGCCTCCCAAGCCTTGTGTCTCTCCGCCGGGCGTGGCGTATTCTCTTTAGGCAGGGTGCAGACACCTACCTTGATGATGATATGTAACCGCTACATGGAAAACAAGAACTTTACGCCGCAGAAATACTGGCAGCTACGGGTACAGTCCGGCAAAGCCGATATTACCTTTTCCGCTCTTTCCGTCGACAAATACGACAGGAAAGATGAAGCGGACAGCAATTTGCAGAAAGTTTGCTCTGCTGCTTCCCTGCAAGTAACTGCCGCCGAGAAAAAAGAAGTATCGCAAGAACCACCCTTGCTGTATGACCTTACCACTCTGCAAAAAGAAGCGAACGTTCGCCATAGCTTTTCTGCCGACAAAACACTTTCCATAGCACAAAATCTGTATGAAAAGAAGGTAATGTCATATCCCCGTACCGGCAGTCGCTATATAGCAGATGATGTATTTGAAATTATTCCGGAGCGCATTCGTTTGCTTACGGCGTATCCGCGTTTCTCAACCTATGCCGCCACATTGGTTGGCCGGCCGTTGAACAACCGCAGTGTCAATGCAAGCAAAGTCACTGATCACCATGCGCTGCTCGTTACCGAGAATCTCCCCGGTGACCTTTCTGCGGATGAACGCACCATTTATGAGATGGTTGCCGCGCGTATGCTCGAATCCTTTTCAGGCAAATGTATTATGGAAAAAACCGCAGTCACCTTACAATCAGCCGGTGTTGCTTTCTCCGTGCGTGGCAGTGTTATCAAAGTTCCGGGCTGGCGTTCCGTGCTTAACCTTTCCGATGAAGAGGAAGAGGGCAATACCACTTTGCCTGAACTTCACGAAGGCGACACCTTATCTATATATAACAGTGAAATATTGGACAAACAAACCAAGCCCCGTCCGCTGCATACCGAAAGTTCCTTGCTTGCAGCGATGGAAAGTGCCGGTAAGGAGTTGGAAAACGAAGAAGAGCGCCGGGCGATGAAAGAAGCAGGTATCGGAACCCCTGCAACCCGTGCCGCCGTTATCGAGACATTATTCAGCCGTGACTACATCCGCCGTGAAAAGAAATCCCTTGTCCCCACTGAAAAAGGCTTGGCAGTCCATGCCATCGTCAAGGACAAGAAGATAGCCGATATCTCCATGACCGGCAGTTGGGAAAGTGCCCTTGCCAAAATCGAAACCGGAGAGACAGACGCCGATACTTTCCACCGTGGAATAGAAGTTTATGCCGCACAAATAACAACGGAGCTTTTGAATGCCACTGTCTCCTTAGCGTCCTCACCCGATGTTCCCCTTTGCCCCAAATGCAAAAAAGGACACGTGTTTATCTATAACAAGATAGCCAAATGCAGCAATGTTGACTGTACTTTGAAAGTGTTCCGCAATATTTGCAACAAGCAACTGACCGACAAGCAAATCATGGAACTGATAACTAAAGGTAAAACCTCCGTTATCAAAGGCTTGCAGGGCAAAAGCGGCAAATCATTCGACGCTGCCCTTGTTTTCGATGCGCAGTTCAACGTTACTTTTTCCTTTCCGGACAAAGGAACGCAAAGTACGGCAAAGAAGAAAAAGTAATCGCCTGCGTGTGACACAATAACCGGAAAAGTGCTATATTTGCCACTATAAAGTTCATAACTCATAAATAATTGTTTTTGCAGTTGTTTGTTATGGATTTTTTAGTGGTGGCACTCAGGGAGGGATACCCTGGGTGCTTTTACATACAGTGCTTTTCCCATTCATTATTTTCGGGCAATCCCGCCCGGCCACTAAAAAAATCCAAGTTATGAATAAGAATAAGAAAAACAGCAAAAAGAACAGACAACAGATCCAGTCACAAGGATACCATCAACCGAAACAGTCGGAAACTCCGGTGCAGCAAAAACAGTCAGCGCCTAAACAGCCTGAACCACAACCGCAGGAATTGTCTTACTACCGTTTATTACTGCTTTCTTTCCTGAAAGAATCCCATCCCGAATTAGTGGATAATAGCGATTTTATTGCCGCTCGTGCCGACAGTGCCGCCGAAGCATACAGTGAAGCCATCCACACCGGCTCTACTCACGATGCCGCTACCGAAATCGCCGATCAGGTATTGTTTGCCGGGCTTCACTTCTCCAAATACAATGTCATTGTAACCGTTCTTTGGAATGAGTTCAGTGATGAAGTACCTCAAGGCAATGCACAATCCCTTGCTTTGCAACTCCTTCCGGTTTGTGAAGAAGTATTTGCCAAATATCCGCTCTCCGATGATTTCCTGTACGAACCCGCTTTCGACAACCTTTATACGGAAATCACCGGTACAATCCTAATCTGGCTGGACGAATATGGCATACAATAAGAAAGCGCATCTGAAAGACAATATCGAAGCAATCAAACTGGCATTTGCGTTGGAACGTGAAGGGCGTACCGCTACCGTTGAAGAACAGGCGATTTTGCGTGCCTATTCCGGTTTCGGCGGTATCAAAGCGGTACTCAATCCCGCTTCCAGCCTTGCCGACGTTGCCCGTTGGACAAAGAGCGACCGTGAACTGTTCCCTCTTGTCTCGCAATTACACAGCATCATCCGCAGTAATTCAAAAGATGAGGCGGAATATAAACGTTACTTTTCCAGTTTGAAAAACTCTGTCCTGACGGCGTTCTATACGCCGCAGGATATTGTTTCTGTCCTTGCTTCCGAATTGGGCAACCACGGAATTGCCCCTTCCCGGTTTCTCGATCCGTCGAGCGGAACCGGAGTATTTGTCGATGCTTTTCAACAACAATTTTCCGAACAACAGTTACCCCATTCTAAGGTAGTCTGTTATGAAAAAGACCTGCTGACCGGCAAAATCCTCTCTCACCTCCATCCGGAGGCAAAAGTGGGTATTGCCGGCTTTGAGGATAGCGGACTTCGTTACCTGAATCATTTTGACCTCACCGCGTCCAACATTCCCTTTGGCGATGTGGCCGTATTCGACCCGTCCTTTACCAGGAGCAAGAACCTTATCCGTCAGCAAGCTGCAAAGAGCCTGCACAACTATTTCTTTCTCAAAGGACTGGACAACCTCCGTCCCGGCGGCATATTGGCGTACATCACCTCGCAGGGTGTTCTGGACTCTCAGGCAAATCAAGATATTCGCTACCAGCTCATGCAACATTCCCGTTTGGTGTCCGCCATCCGTCTGCCTAACAACCTCTTTACGGACGGTGCAGGCACAGAAGTAGGCAGTGACCTGATTATCCTTCAGAAGAGAGCTGAAAAGACAGAACAGTTTACCCAAGATGAAAATGCGTTCATTACTTCCACCAAACGGGCGGACGGTTTCAGCGTGAATGATTACCTGTTTCAAAATGTCCCTATCATCTATACAAAAGCGCGTGTAGATACCGACCCTTACGGGCATCCGGCAATGATTTACATTCACGAAGATGGTCTGCCGGGTATCACTTCCCGACTTAGGGATTTACTTCGCAATGATTTTTATCGTCGGTTGAATGTGCCCCTCTATCAACAATTCCTTCCGTTGGAAGAGCAGCGGAAAAGAGGACAGGTGCAGGAACCGGCCCGAAAGAGTGAAGTACAAGAACTGCCCGCAAAGCAGGAACCGGAACAGAAAGTGCAGCAAAAGCCGGAACAAATCAAAGAACCCGAATCTGTTCCAATTGAATCAAAGCCCGTTTCACCCGAACCGGAAGTGACAAAATCCACCGTTACTGCTGAATCGGAAATCCCCGTTTCAGTATCGGCCACCGCTATCCCGAAAGAAGAAATCGAACTGTCCCTTTCATCTCCGGTATTGAGCTTGTATGACCTTTTCGAGTTCACAGCGGAAGAGCGTACCCAGCTCTCCCCGAAAGGGGGGAAACGCCGTTCCGCATCTTCCGCCCGAAAAGAGCCCGTACAACGCAACCTTTTTGATGAATCTTCATCAGGGGTAACCGTCCAAAGAGGTAACAAATCAAAAGGCAAATCCCAAAAGAAAGTTTCCGGAGCTTCTGCAAAGACCAAGACTGCTACCGTTTATCCTGTTTTCGATACCCGTCAGGAAGCCTCCAAACGTCCCATGCCGAACAGCGAAGATGAAAAAGTAAAAGAAGCGTTAAGGATAGCTGCCGAAGAAGAGCGCAAACGACGGATGCAGCCTTTTCCATACACCCATGAAATCCCGTCCCATTACAAGAACGGTTCCTTGGTAGCAACGGATAACCGGATAGGTTATCTGCGTGACATGGAATTTGATCCCATGTTCCATCCACTGGAATTACCGGACAGACAGCTCCGCAAACTCTCTCTATATATAGAAATCCGTGACACCTATCACGACTTATATAACAGCGAAGCAACCGAACTGAAAGAAAATATAGAGCAGCGGGACAAACTGAACCGCCTGTATGACGACTATACCCGTCAGTTCGGTAACCTGAATGATCCGAAGAACATAGACCTTATCCGCATGGATGACGGAAACCGTGCCGTCCTTTCATTAGAACGTTACAAAGACGGTTATGCCGTCAAAGCCGACATCTTCGACCATCCCGTGGCATTCAACAAAAACGAGCTGACCCACGTCGATACTTCGGACGAAGCTCTTTCCGCTTCCCTCAACAAATACGGTGAAGTCAACCTCGGATACATGGCCGGACTTACCAACAAGAGTGAAGACATACTGTTGGAAGACCTCAAAGGACGTGTATTCTTCAATCCACTGGTCAAAGGCTACGAAATAGCCGATAAGTTTATAGCCGGCAACGTCATTTCCAAAGCCGAAATGATAGAAGAATACATCGCAAACCATCCCGATAACGAACGTGCCGTGCAATCGCTCGAAGCCTTGCGTGCCGCCTTTCCCGCACCCATTCCGTTCGAAGAACTAGATTTTAACTTCGGTGAGCGCTGGATACCCACGGGTATCTATGAGAAATACGCTTCCCATCTTTTCGATACCGACGTAAAGATTAGCTATGCCGCCAGCCGTGACGAGTTTAGTGTCAACGCATCCACGCGTGGCAACGTGCGTATTCGTGAACAGTATGCCGTCAAAGGTGAAAGCCGCCGTTACGACGGTCTGAATCTGATGAAACACGCTATACAGAATACTTCCCCCGACATCACCAAAAAGGTACAGGCAGGGGATGAAGTAGTCAAAGTCCGCGATACCGAAGCCATCCAGCTTGCCAACAGCAAAATAGATGAAATCCGTAACGGTTTCAGTGATTGGCTGAAAGAACAATCCCCGGAGTTTAAACAGCGGCTCACAGACATGTACAACCGCAAGTTCAATAACTCCGTCAAGCCCAAGTACGACGGTTCCCGACAGACCTTCCCCGGACTTGATCTGAAAGCGTTGGGTATTCCCGACCTGTATGCCAGTCAGAAAGATGCCATCTGGATGACAAAAATCAACGGTGGCGGAATAATCGACCATGAAGTGGGTGGCGGTAAGACATTGATAATGTGTGCCGCTGCTTACGAAATGAAACGGTTGGGACTGGCCAACAAACCGATGATTATCGGTCTGAAAGCCAATATTCATGAAATAGCGCAGACTTTCAAAACCGCCTATCCGAATGCCAAAATACTCTATCCCGGCAAAGAGGATTTCACACCGGAAAACCGCGTTCGTATCATGCGTGAGATGCAGAATAATGATTGGGATGCCATCATACTGTCCCATGAACAGTTTGGCATGATACCCCAATCCCCGGAGATACAGAAACAAATCTTGCAGCAGGAACTGGACAGTGTGGAAGAAAACCTCGAAGTGTTGAGCCAACAAGGAGAAGAAGTCTCCAACGGTATGCTCAAAGGTGTGGAAAAGCGAAAGATGAACCTCGAAGCTAAAATCAAGGCACTTACTTTCGACATTGAGAACCGCAAGGACGATGTGGTGGATTTCAAGCTGATGGGTATCGATCACCTGCTTGTAGACGAATCGCACAAATTTAAGAACCTTCTGTTCACTACACGTCACGACCGTGTAGCCGGACTGGGAAACAGTCAAGGAAGCCAACGTGCCCTGAATATGCTTTTCGCTTTACGCACCATCCAGGAGCGTACCGGTAAAGATTTGGGAGCTACTTTCCTGTCGGGCACTACCATTTCCAACAGTCTTACGGAACTGTATCTGCTCTTTAAATACCTTCGTCCCAAAGAACTGGAACGTCAGGGTATCAATACCTTTGACGCATGGGCGGCAGTCTTCGCTAAAAAATCAATTGACTATGAGTTCTCCGTCACCAACGAAATTATCCAGAAAGAACGTTTCCGGTATTTTATCAAAGTTCCGGAACTTGCCGCCATGTACAATGAAATCACCGATTTCCGCACCGCCGAAGACATAGGCATCGACCGGCCAAAGAAAAATGAGATACTGCATAATATCCCGCCTACGCCCGATCAGCAGCAGTTTATCCAAAATCTGGTGGCATTTGCCAAGAACGGCAACGCTACCGTCCTCGGACGTCCCCCGTTAAGCCAACGTGAGGAAAAAGCCAAAATGCTCATTGCCACCAACTACGCCCGCAAGATGTCCCTTGACATGCGTCTGATTGACGAAGATAAATACGACGACCATGTGGATAACAAAGCTACCCATTGTGCCGCCTTGATAAACCAATACTATCGGAAATACGACGAACATAAAGGTACGCAGTTCGTCTTCAGCGATCTTGGCACTTATAAACCCGGTCAATGGAATGCGTACAGCGAGATAAAACGCAAACTGGTGGAAGACTACGGAATCCCCGCAGACCAAGTGCGTTTCATTCAGGAAGCCAAGACCGAAAAGTCCCGCAAGGCAATGATTGCCGCCATGAACGAAGGCAAAATCCGTGTCCTTTTCGGTTCCACCGAAATGCTGGGCACCGGTGTCAACGCCCAGAAACGTTGTGTCGCCATCCATCAATTGGACATACCCTGGACGCCGAAAGATTTGGAACAACGCAACGGTCGTGGCGTAAGAAAAGGCAATGAAGTGGCAAAACTGTATGCTGATAACAGGGTGGATATTATCAACTACGCCGTAGAGAGATCCTTAGACAGCTACAAATTCAATCTGCTTCACAACAAGCAGCTTTTTATCACGCAGCTCAAAAAGGGAACAATGGGTGCACGTACCATTGACGAAGGCAGCATGGATGAACAAGGCGGCATGAACTTCTCCGAGTATGTAGCCATTCTCTCCGGCAACACCGACCTTTTGGACAAAGCCCGACTGGAAAAACAAATTGCTTCCCTGGAAAGCGAGCGCAAAGCCTTCAATCGTGGCAAGTCCTCTGCCGAAGCCAAACTGGAACATATCCTGCAGGATGTTACAAAGAACAGCGACCTGATAACTCGTATCGGCAAAGATCTGCAAGACTTCCAACAGCGCGTACAACGTGACGACCAAGGCAACCCCCTCAATCTTCTGCAACTGGACGGTGTAAAAGGCAATGACCCTAAACTCATCGCCCAAAAACTGGCAGAGATAGAGGATAAGACCCGTACCCACGGCGTATCGCAGTCTATCGGTAAACTCTACGGTTTCGATCTTCTGGTAAAAACGGAAGCCAGCATGAAAGACGGTTTCGACTTTATCGAAAACCGCTTCTTCGTTCGTGGCGAAGGCAATATCCTCTACAACTTCAATGGCGGCAAACTGGCAAAAGACCCCAAAACCGCCGCCCAGATGTTTCTTCGTACCTTTGAAACCATTCCCCCTCTTCTGGGAAAATACCAAAAGGATACGGAAAAGATTTCAAAGGACATTCCAATTCTTCAGGAAGTAGCCAAAGAAACTTGGAAGAAGGAAGACCAACTCAAGCAGCTCAAATCCGATCTTGCCACTCTCGACCGTCAAATCCAGCTCTCGTTGAAACCCATTAAGCAGAACGAAAGCAATGAAAACCAAGAGAAAGACACAAGCGAAGATATAATCCGATCACCTGCGGCAAGGATGGCAACACCGTCCGCATCAGCGAGTGGGGAAGTGCCTGCACCCGATACCGGGTCTTACGTTCACCGGATACCCGATTTCCTTATCAATCCTTCAGAGAAGAAACCGCCGCATCTTAACCGGCCACCAAACAGTTTTAGCATCAAAGATGCCATGAGCTCTTTGAGAAACAAGGATGACCCTGATACCGCCACCCATGTAAACAAGCTCTCTAAAGGCTTCAAACTCTAAAAAATAGCCGCCATACTTCATCTATGAATTTATGGTGGCTATTATAATATTTTAAATAGAAAGAAGCTTATCTATTAAGCTTTTCATTTACATCAATATGTTTTTTACCAAATCTTTCCATAAAAAAATCTACTTGTCTTATATCTGTCAATTCCATTAATCTTTCCTCACCGGTAGCTGGTATTATTAGTTGATTAGCATTTTTTTGTAAATACAGAAAGTCGGCCAATTGTGCTTTTGAAGGAATAATCTCTAACAAAAAATAATGTCCCATAAACCAAAAAGGAAAGAAACCATAATCATCTATATCGGAAATAGCTCCATCAGACATGGGTAGAAACAAAGCATCTTTACCTGTAGATGTTAGAATCACCTTGTTATATACATAATAAACTCTTAAATTACCTTTGTTCCAACGAGCATAATTACGCACATTATCCATTTTACAATCTAATCCTTTTCCTGTTTGATAATGATATTTTTGAAGAAAAACTTCATATAAAGAACGTTTGAATTGCCGTGTAATTACGGAAATAGAAAAACGACTTTTGATTTTAATAGTATTAGTCTTATACCGATATTCAAAATATACAGACGAGAGATTCTTATATGTATCAGGCGTAGGAGTACAAGAAAAAGCTCTTATAGCTCCAAACATTTCTTTAAAAATTAAGTTTGTATTTGGTTCATTCTTGTTTGCACTTCCAAAATATCTATTGCAATCATCACAAATATCAAATCCGATTTCCGTACCACCTAAACTTTCAGGAATAATGTGTGGTTCATTACGAAAAGTCACTCTTGGAGAATTTCGTTGACACCAGATACATGTTCCTTCCTTTATATATTGTTTATATCCCATAATTATATCTTTTCTATGAGTTCTCTTTTTATGAGTTCGTATGCCTTTTGCGGATCGAATTTTTCGCCAGAACGGAGCAGTAGTTCCGTATCTCCTAAAAATTCATCATCCTGCATTTTTATCTCCATATTTTGCAAGAACTCCTTTTGTGAAGGCGGGTTATCTACAACAAAATCCATATACTTATGATAACATTCCACTACCTTGTCACAATTTAGGGTAGCGGCAGTTAACGCCTTATACAAGTCAAAAAGGTCACGCCCTTTTCTTCTTTGATACAGTGCACGCAGCTTTGTTCCAATCAATTCATTCAGATGATAAGTAGTAACTTGACAATTCCCCTTATACCACTGGTTTTCTACACTGAAATCCATCTTATGTAGTCCGAGCACGTTAAAATGTTCTTTGCAGTTAATCTCGACCTTCAAACGTATAGGGACAACGGGTATGGATTCAGAATCAAACCGGAAAATTAGCGTGTTGTTATGCTTTTTTTGTTTAACCTTTGGTTCTCCCAAGAAAGCAAGGACATCACGAATTTTGTCAATGGTTGCTTTTATTGGCTCCGGTTCTATTTGTACTAAATCAATATCCTCACTGTACCGAGGTTGGGGAGAAAGATAGAGCTTATGTAAAGCCGTACCACCTCGGAAAGCCAAATGTGTTGCCAGATATTCATCTTTATATATTTCAGTCAGCGCACGGCATATAATCAAATCCTGCTCCACTTGTTCCGAAGCCGTCCAAGGCACAACATTGCGCCATTCTGTTATTGCATATTCCGGTATCATTCGTCTATTTCAATTTTTTCATTAATAATTATTCTCCATTTTGCGTCATAATCGCAATCCTTACTATCTTTTCCTGCTTTTAAAGGAGCTTTCCGAAACAAAATTCCGACATCCTTAATTTTACCGAACAATTCATTTGCTAGCTCTTTATAGTCCAGCTCTTCCAGTAAATATCCTAACCTTTGTATCACGGAAATAGGTATATTCTTGAATAAATCGACACCGACATTCCGAAAGTTCAATTCCTCCGCCAGTTCATTCAGTACGGTAGCCGCCCTATTAATTCCACCTATTTCCTTTTCGTATAAAATAAGGTCTAATGCCGTCAGTTCCGGGCTGGAAACAAACACATAACCGCTTTTAGTCTTTTTCTGAACCAGAAAAGAAGTCGGTATATTCTTCTTTATAATGAATTTCATCTTAATACCTTTTTTCTCTGAAACCCTCACACTTGGCAATTCTGTTATTATCGTAAATACTTGGGGGCGTTGATGTGCTGCTGCATAAAAAGCGGCAGCATCCAACAGTCCGATATAATACCGTCTTTTTAAATAATCCATTAGCTGGTTTATATAAACAACGGGAGGTACTATACCTTTGTGCGCATATTCAATAGGTATTATAATATAAAATCCTTTCCATACAGATGAAATTTTGCCTTTTGTCACTAGACGTGACAAAGCACTTGCTATTCCCCTTTTACTTATCGACGGGAACAACTTATAAACTTCTTCGACAGAGAAAGTGATAATTCCCTTTTTAGGTAATTCTTCCACCCAATCTCTGATTTTATAAATTTCTTCTTGTTTCATACTATATCGACATTCCATCTGCAAAATTATTCATTTTTCGGATAAAATCGCAGATGAAATGTGATTTTTCGCTTATTAGGTAAGAAATATCCCGTCCTATCATCACGACAATACGGGATATACACACAACATCAAGTTATTGGCTAAACTATCTATATGGAAATTATAACTGCCTAAATGTCCTTTTTAATATCTGCCGTCGCTTCGTCTTCATTATCAGATAGCATTCCGGCGTTCTTGGTACGTTCATCTTCCGCATCTTCCTCCGGTTTATCTTTCCCTACATTCTCCCCGTCGAAATACCGACGGATAAACTCATGCACATCCTTTTCCCTGTAGTACGTCTTATGCAGGATAGTATGATACTTCAATCCATTATCCCTATACCGTTGCAGTGTCCGCTTACTCACATTCAGCAACAAACAAATATCCTGATTATCGTACAGCCGTTCTCCGTTCAGGTAATTTTGTGGCTTCTTGTCCTTTTTGTCCAGTGCGCCTACAACCTTTTCCACCTGTTCAAGCAGGCGTTCCATATACGCTTCAAACGTTTCTTTATCCAATGGTATCATAAGCCCAACTGTTTTAAATTTCCAATAATATAGTAACTCTGATTCGACGGGTCTTTCAGTATGATCTCTTTCTCGCGCATGAACTTGATATAACTTTTTGCCGTGCGTTCCTTCACATCAAGTATCGCCTGTATCTGTTCCGCTAAATCTACATAAGTAATGAAGTTCTGTCGCCCGAAAATATCCCGTGCCACACCTGCAAGCTCATCTTCTTTGCGTTTCTCTTTCTCTTCCTTTGGCTTTTCACCCAAATAGGTGTGCATTCCAATAACCTTATTCCAAGCAAACTGCATGATAGGCACATCCAACGGACTGCCGTCACGTACTTTGAGTGCTTTCACTACCGATACCGACGGGTCGGTATCTTTTTCAATGGAAAGAATCGCAGCCGCCTTTCGTTGCAACTCACTACCAAGATGCCCGCGAAGTTTCAATCCGCTCGGAATAAAATGCAGAATAGTGACAATACAGGTATTATAAATTCCCGCCAGCCTGTACAATTCCTCTACCACTGCAATACTTTCCGTTTCGTCGTTTGCACCCTTAATCAAGTCAGCAATACCGTCAATTACCACCATGTGAATCCCCCGATATTGATAATGAAACTTATCCATACTTCGGATAATAGCCTGCAGACGCTCTTTGCGGCTCATCCCTGTAAGGCAATACGCTTTCAGGTATTCCGGCATCGTTTCCTGTCCGCAACGTCTTAAAAGGTTCGTTATGTTCTTGTAGGTCTGTACCTCCGACTGTTCCGTGTCATAGAACAGAATCGCTTTTCGCTTCCTGTTTTCACAGACCGACACCCCTAGCGTATCAATTGCTTTGTTTTTGTCAGTCTGGCCGATAGCACCGGCTATCAGCGCAGTTACATAATTACTTTTTCCGGTTCCCTCACCACCGGTAATACAAAGGATATTCCCTTGCGTACCAAGCGGTACATCGTTCACCGACACAACCATTTGTGCCACGGGCGGCGGATTATTAAAATCCACCTCACAAGACTTTAGTGCAGACATAGTTTCGCTGTATATAGTATCCAAATAATCCAGAAACAATTTAATCAAATCCTCCCGGCTGTTTCCCAAGCGGAAAAAGTCCGAGACATCCTTTTCCTCCTTTGTCCCTGCCAAGGGCAGCAACAATCGTTTTACCCCGTAACTTTTCAATGCCTCTTCCTGCTTTGCCGAACTGTCCATTCCCGTCTTATCCGTATCATAAAGCAATACGATGTGCTTGAAACGAAAAGAAAGCCTGTGAACAATCCCCACCGGAATCGTCACCGTTTCCGAGTTAAAGCAGATAGCGTGGAATCCATGCGCCGTTAAGCTCATGACGTCTTTTTCCCCGCCCGTGATGAAGAGTAAGTCACCTTTTGCCGGTAACTGCTCCAATCCGAAGCAGTAATTATCCCCGAAATCCCCCGCATACAAGAATCGCATTTGCGAATGCGGACGATAGACCTTTACATATTGCTTTGCCGTATAGCCGAACACCGGCTCTTTTTCCGTCGCCGCAATACTGAACGGTTTCCCTTCGCCGTTCTCGCTGCTGAACTTCTTCAACGAAACCACCCGGAACAATTTCAGTATCTCGTGTGTGATACCGCTTTCTCCCCAGAAGGCAAGTTCCGCAGCCGTAAAATTCTTTTGCGCTAACGTATAAGGTCGAGACTTCTTCACTTTTTGCGCAGGTGTCGTTTCCGAAATTACGGGAGTGGGAGCGGCAGGTAAATCCATACCGCAGCCGTCCATCAGTCCCAAGTGCAGGTCACGGTCAATTATCGCCATAATCTCCACGAACTCTTTTGCCCGTTTACAATCCAGCCCGTGCAACTTTCCAACCAGAGCAAAGCAATCTCCGGAATAATCATCATTTCCGAAATCTTTCAGCTTGTAAACTCCGCTGTTCCGTTCATAATACACGTTACACGAAGCCCGTTTATCCTGATAGAACGGATTAAGAAAGTTTTTTCCCAGCCGGAAAGATACCGGCAGGTAATGTCTGAATACGGACAGGCCTCTATCCGTCAGACGGAGAATATCCTCCTTATCAATTTTATTCTCCACGCATCAATACATTTTTGCGGAACTCGTCAATCAAATGCGGCTCACAGTTAATAATCTTCTCATTCACCTTCTTTTCGATTTCCGAAAACCGGTACTTGCATTTTCCCCGTTCAAACGTATAATCAATCAGATTATCCGTTCTCAACCGTTGCAGGGTGCGTGTGCTGATATGCAGCATGTCTGCCACCTCTTGGCTGTCCAGCCAAATATCCGTTTCCTCATTGGGAGCATTTCCCTTTCGGAGTACATATTCCGCAATCTTCTCAATTTTGGCAACCAAACCTTGATAAGCGGCGGATTCCATTGTGATAACTTCCATAAACTTATTTTTTTTGAATCTGCCGCAAAGTTCTAGCAATTGCCCCGAAGCATTTGCCAACTTGTTACCAACTTGGCATAACTTTTTTTATATCATTATTGAAAATCAAGAAAATAGGGTAGTCGGGGAGGGTAAGTGAAAGTTCGGTGCAAGGTGCAAGCCTATCTCTATATATAGGCTCGCACCTTGCACTGAAGAAAAAAATATATGAAATTAATAATCAAATATTTGGTAGTTTCAGAAAAAGTGCATAATTTTGAACCCGAAAACAAAAAGAGACACAACGGTGTCACGAAAGACAAAATTGAAATTTTGAAAATCGTTTCTAAATCGTTACTTTTAGAAATCCTTACATAGATTTTTTAAGTGTAAGTAATTGATTTAGAGCTGATATAAAAAATTTGCGGTGTAGTCCCGTACGCACCGCGAAAGCAAATAGCAAATTAAAGCAAAGCTCTGAAATTCAAGAAATTCAGAGCTTTTTTCTTTTTCTTCAGTTCATTTAAAACAGAGTTTAAGTAGGCGATAGATGTGCCCATTCAAACTCTACAATGATTTTTTAACCAATCATTTTATTCAAATGTAACATTACATCTTCAATTAAAGGTACCTATACTAAGCATCTGTTTATAATTGAACAGAGACTACAACTGCATGTGTAAAATAGGATATTCCTTACCTTCTCCGTCCAAATTCGACCTTTTATATATGTTAAAACCCATATATTCATAAAAACCGACAGCTTGAACATTTTGCTCATTCACATCAACTTTAGTTACTTGCAAATTATCTATGGCATAAGTTATTAATTTTTTTCCGATTCCTGCGCCTCGATACTTATTGTCAATAAATAACATTTCAAGATTTCCTTCTGCAATTCCCATAAATCCGATTAAGATTCCCTCTTGTTCAAATCCGAATAGATTAACATACTGAAAATATACCGGAAGTCGTTCCTTATAATATAGAAAATCTTCCTCTTTAAGAAAATCATGTGTACTCAATACTGCACTTTCCCAAATTTCCATCAAACGTGGATAATCCGTAACTTTAATTTTTCTAATCATACTTGTAATTGCAATTTAAAGCCGCAAAGTTCGTTACTTATACATTCAAAACACTGAACCCAAGTTAAAAAATACGTTTACGGATTCTGCTTAGTGCTTGCGGTGTGATACCCAAATAGGAAGCTATATCTTTTAATGGTATATAGTTTAATGTAATACCATATTCTTCCATCATCTGTAGATAATACTGTTCAGGAGAATATTTAATCAAGTCGATATTTCTTTTCAAAAGTTTATTCAACAATATAGCATTTAAATCTTCAAATACAGTTTTTACTTTAGGGATAGCGGTATATAGTTCATTTACTTGCTTCTTGTCTATTCGGTAAATAACACTATCTACAATTGTTTGCACATTAAATGCAGACCTAGTTTGTAATGTAAAAGATATGTTTGACATTGAAAATGTACCCTCTTTACAAAACCAGAAAGTTTGTTCTTCCCCGTTATGATTTAAAAGCCAACAACGTAATATTCCATCAAAAACGAAATAACTATACCTCTCTGTTTCTCCTTCCTTAATCAAAAATGTACCTTTACTAACTAATATTCGTTCAAAATATTGGTCGAATAACTTAAACTCCTCCCAATTAAAAATATTAGTACTAAAATTAAATTCTTTAAGTAGTTTTTCTAAAAGCATAATCTAAATATGATTCGTAATATACTTACTCATTTAATATATTCACTATTACTTCCGCCCTATTTAACTTCTCATATTTAGTGAATATATTTTCAGTAGCCATCTTTATATTACTCCTTTCGCCCACTCTCCGGCCTGCTTGACACTTCCGTTCAACAATCGGCTTTCTCCCCATACGATTTTTGGATAAAGTTTCTTGAGTTGTTTTACACTATTAGTTATTGAGCTTCCTCCGGAAGTAGCAAATGGAATAACGGTTTTACCGGAGAAATCATATTTCTCAAGGAATGTATTGACCGGACGCGGACATAAATTCCACCATATCGGGTAACCAAGGAATATCACGTCGTAATCTTTCAGATTAAGCGCTTCTCCCCCCAATTCCGGACGTGAATTTTCAGTCGTCATTTCAATTGAACTACGGCTACTCTTGTTGTTCCAGTCAAGATCTGCCGAGGTATAGGCTGTAGCGGGAGTTATCTGATAAAGTTTGCCGCCAACCGTTTTTGCAATGGCATCGGCGGCTTTTTCTGTAGTTCCAGTACAAGAGAAATAGGCAACCAGGATTTTCTTATCGGACTGTACATTAGTATCCGCTGTCTGATTCTGCGCTTTTGATGAGCAGCTAAAGCAAAGGAGACTCATAAATATGAATATAATCTGTTTCATTTTATTTTGATTTTAAATATTTCTTATCATTAATTAGTTTAGACATTATCACGATGGAGTAACCCCACAGGCGTTTTCATTCTTCCATTACTTTGATAATTGCCCATATCGTCCATCAAACGATGTATTTCTTCTGTATTAAGCGCTTTGCGCGTCTTTACATATTCCTTAAAATTCCTCGGTAGTCATATTATTTCCTTTCAAAAGATAAAGCAGGATTAGCAAAAATCATCGTTTAGTCTGTTTGAGTTTGTTATACTCGTCATCTGTAACCGGTTCAAGCCACTCATTGGAAGTGTTTTCGCCGGAAACTTCGAAAGCCAGATGAGCAAACCAACTGTCGGCAGCAGCTCCGTGCCAGTGTTTCACATTGGCAGGAATATGGATAACCGTACCAGGCAAAATCTCTACCGCCGGTTTACCTTCTTCCTGATACCAGCCTCGACCGGCTACACCGATAAGCATCTGTCCGCCACCTTTCGTTGCACGGTGAATATGCCAGTTATTGCGGCAACGTGGTTCAAAAGTAACGTTAGAGATATTCACCTGCTCGCGCGAAACCGGAGCAAGATAACTGTTACCAATAAAATACTGTGCATAGGCTGTATTGGGTTCGCCAATAGGGAAAATCATCTCACGCTGGAAGGCTGTTTTGGCATCCTCACCAACAATATCTTCAGACCATACTCCTTTTGCCAAATTGAACGCTGCCCACGCCTTCGGCCAACCTGCATAGAAACCTATATGAGTGATAATCTCTGCGATCTCCGTGCGGGTGATGCCGTTCTTCTTCGCCGACTGAAGATGATAAACGAGCGAATTGTCCGTGATTCCCATACTGATAAGGGAGGTAATGGTTACTAAACTGCGGTCACGCAGACCGAGTTTGTCAGTGCGGCTCCAAACTTCTCCAAAGAGAACATCGTCATTGAGTTCCGCAAACTTGGGGGCAAACGTTCCTAGCTGGTCACGTCCTGCCGTCTGTACTATCTTTTCTTGTGCCATAACATTGAGTGTTAAAATACTAAATACTGAAAATAAAAGGAGTTTATTCATAATCATTTCGTTTATTGAATGAAGTTATTAATGCAATTTGCGGGGTTAAGCGGCATTTGGTCAGAGAGTACGAGAGTCTTAACCATGTGCAGCGTTCCTTGCTTGTACTTTTGAAAATGCTCCGATGCAATATGAGATTTATAAGCCTCCTGACTCGCGTAAGTTTCAAGAATAGTTATCCTGCCAGGATTCTCTTTTTCGCTGACGGCATACATAGTCAGCACTCCCGGTTCAGTACGCAAGGAGACTTCACCCACTTCGGTCGCATATTTCATATATTCTTCAAGATACTCCGGATAAACCTCGATTTTCGATAGCCGCACAATACCGTCAGCCGCCATAGGTAATTTGGCGCACATACCAGGCTGCTGTTTTATATCCTTTTTCCCTGTCATACTGCATGATAACATAACGAATAAAGACAAAACACTTAGAATTGTTTTTATCATCATCTTCTATCTTTTCATTGTTAAACTTCTAATTGCAAATTTACTGCGATAAAATGAATGGGCTTGTATATCAATTACGGATTTTTGTACCCAAATCCCCGATTCTGTAATAAAGCCGAATAAAAATCAGATATTAGAAGTAAAGTTATTCATCTGTTTTGAGACCGATAAGCTACTTTTCTCATCAGACTCTTGACAAATGACTTTTTATGTTGTATCTTTGAGAAAAGAAAAAGTATAAACAACATGAAAATAGAAAGAAATAATCATACATAAATCATAAATAACCTGGTATTTTACAATACCACTCCTATACGATATGGGGCAATAGTCGAATGATTATTGCCCCATTTTGTTTATAATTCAGCTTAAAATCTCTCGTCTGATCCTAAAACTGTTCTACAATAGTTTATAATAAACTCGAATACCGTTTTACTAAAACTATCAAAAAGTTTATTATAAACAGAATCCGGGTTTATTAAAAGCCACGTTACCTTTTGTCAAAAATAGAGTAAACAAGATTTCTAAGATTCACCATAAAAGATCTACTACAACCTAACAAGTAATAGAAATACACAATTATTCATTTACTTCTTTTTTACACGATCGTTTTCCTCCCTCACATTCCATCTTTCTTTTTCCCAATTCGTTAATTAAACCCAAAACTTCAATTACGATTTGCCATATCTACCATATTTTTACATACATTCGCGTCTGACACAAGTGTCAAACACGAGGTCTAATTTAAGATGTTTGGTATATGAATGCATATAAAGTGGGTTTAGATATAGGCTCTACTACCACTAAGATGGTAGTATTGGACAAAGATGGAACTACAGTCTTGTTTTCCGGATACAAAAGGCATCAGGCAAAAATACAAGAATGTTTACTCGGATTTCTTTATCAAATAAAGGAACAGTTGGGTGATATTCCTTTATCTTTCCATATTACGGGCTCTGTTGGAATGGGAATTTCAGAGAAATGCTCTCTGCCGTTTGTGCAAGAGGTTGTAGCTGCAACAAACTATGTGCGCCGGGAGCATCCGCACACAGCCACTATGATCGATATTGGAGGAGAAGATGCGAAAGTTGTTTTCTTTCAGGACGGACAGGCTACAGACCTGCGCATGAATGGAAATTGCGCCGGCGGAACCGGGGCTTTCATTGACCAGATGGCTATTCTGCTTGGAGTCTCCATCGACGAATTGAATGAACTAGCACTTCGTTCCAATCAGGTATACTCTATCGCTTCACGCTGCGGAGTATTCTGCAAAACGGACATACAGAATCTGATAGCCAAAAATATATCTAAAGAAAATATAGCAGCTTCCATTTTCCATGCAGTAGCCGTACAGACCACTGTCACACTTGCACGCGGTTGCAATATCGTAGCTCCGGTATTACTCTGCGGTGGCCCATTGACTTTTATTCCGGCCCTTCGAAAAGCATTTGCCAACTATCTGAATCTGTCACAAGATACAGATTTCATATTACCGGAAAAAGGAAATCTGATCCCTGCCTGGGGAGCAGCATTGGCAGAGAACAATGAAGAAAGTATTCATCTCTCCAACCTGATACAGGTAATAGAAAACAAACTAAGTGTTACCTCACCTTTCCAGAGTGATCTTTCTCCTATATTCGACAGTGAGGAAGAATATCGGTCATGGAAAAAAGAAAAAGACCAGTATAAAATTCAATATGCCAGTCTGCGTCCCGGATTACAGGAAGCAACTATCGGCATAGACTCCGGCTCTACTACCACCAAAATCGTAGTACTCGACAACAATCATCGTATCCTTTACTCCTATTATCACGACAACAACGGAAACCCTATAAAAACAGTAGAGAACGGCTTGCAGAAACTATATGAAGAATGCCGGAGACGAGGAACTACCTTGCGCATAAAAGGAGGATGTTCTACCGGTTACGGAGAAGATCTGATAAAAGCGGCTTTCCACATGGATGCGGGAATCATTGAAACCATCGCTCATTATGCTGCTGCCAAACATATCAGCAAAGAAGTTTCTTTTATCCTGGATATTGGAGGGCAGGATATGAAAGCCATCTTTGTGAACGACGGAGTAATCAACAGAATCGAAATCAATGAAGCCTGTTCCTCCGGTTGCGGTTCTTTTATCAGCACATTTGCGCAATCGCTGGATTACAGTGTGGAGGACTTTGCCAAAGCAGCTTGTTTTTCGCAAGCACCATGTGATCTGGGTACACGTTGCACAGTCTTCATGAACTCCAAAGTAAAACAGGTACTTCGGGAAGGAGCGTCCGTAGCGGATATAGCTGCCGGATTATCTTATTCCGTTGTTAAAAACTGCCTGTATAAGGTTCTGCAATTAAAAGACACGGAGATACTTGGCGACCATATTGTCGTGCAGGGAGGAACCATGCGTAATGATTCCATCGTACGAAGTCTGGAAAAGCTGACCGGGAAACAAACCTTCCGCAGTAACTGTCCTGAATTGATGGGTGCTCTTGGTTGTGCCCTATATGCCAAGCAAATCGAAAATGCCCGGGTGACGGAGCTGAACGAGATGCTCCAATGGGCACAATATACTTCCAAGCAACTTCAATGCCGGGGGTGCGAGAACCAGTGCGCCATTATGCGATATACGTTCAACAGTGAAAACCATTACTTCTCCGGCAACCGGTGTGAGAAGGTGTTTTCCAATAAAGGAAGCCATGCGGACAAAGGCATCAATACGTATGATAAAAAGCTGGAATTATTATTCGACCGGAGCGCAGATATTCCACAACCCCTATTCACCATAGGTATTCCACGTATTCTGAACATGTATGAGGAATACCCTTTCTGGCATACCTTATTTACTGCTTGCGGCATTCAGGTACAGTTGTCGGAACCCTCTACATTCAGCAAATACGAGACTGCTGCCGGCATGGTGATGTCTGATAACATCTGCTTCCCTGCCAAACTTGTGCACAGTCATATCCGTAATCTGACGCAACAAAACGTCAACCGGATATTTATGCCGTTCGTCGTTTTCGAGAAAAAGGATAAGCAACAGCAAAACAGCTATAATTGCCCCATCGTTTCCGGTTATTCGGAAGTCATCAAAAGTGTACAGGAAGAGAATATACCGATAGATGCTCCGACTATCACCTTCAAAGATGAAGCGTTGCTGTATAAACAATGCTATGAATATCTGAAATCTTTGGGTATCAGGGATGAGGTATGCAAAAATGCCTTCTCACGCGCATTACAGGAACAATATGCTTTCGAAGAAAAAATTGCTGCCTATAATCAGGAAGTTCTGAACGAGGGACGGGAAAAACACAAACTGATTATCTTACTCGCCGGACGCCCTTACCATAGCGATCCACTGATACAGCACAAGGTTTCGGACATGATTGCTGCGATGGGAGTTTATGTGATAACTGATGATATTGTCCGCCAGCAGGAGATTTCATTGGAAAAGACTCATTACCTCTCTCAATGGGCATTTACCAACCGTATTCTGAAAGCAACCAAGTGGGCGGCAATGCAAGAGGGTGACATACAATATATGCAGATGACTTCTTTTGGCTGCGGTCCGGATGCTTTCCTTATAGATGAAGTACGTAACTTGCTGAAACGATACGGCAAGAATCTTACTTTGCTCAAGATAGACGATGTTAATAATATCGGCTCCATCAAATTACGAGTCCGCTCGTTGGTGGAAAGCTTGAATTTCAGTTTGAAACATTCTCAAGCGAAAGATCCCGAGCCATTTGTTTCAACTGCTCCTTTCACCAAGAAAGACAAAAAGAAGAAAATCCTCGCTCCATTCTTTACGCCTTTCATTTCACCACTCATTCCATCCATCATGAAAGTGGCCGGATATGAAATGGAAACGTTACCGTTGAGCGACACCGCATCTTGCGACTGGGGATTGAAATACTCCAATAATGAGGTATGTTATCCGGCAACATTGATTGTCGGCGACATAGTAAAAGCCTTTAAAAGCGGACGTTATGATCCTGCCAATACGTGCGTTGCCATCACACAAACCGGTGGACAATGTCGTGCCAGCAACTATATTTCACTGATAAAAAAGGCATTGATTGAGAATGGATACACCAATACACCGGTGGTATCACTTGCTTTCGGCAGTGGTATTGAAAATGAGCAATCCGGTTTTAAGGTAAACTGGCTCAAGGTTTTGCCAATCATACTTGCGTCTGTGTTATACAGTGATTGTATCGCTAAATTCTATTATGCAGCCGTCGTTCGTGAGAAAGAACGGGGACAGGCCGCCCGTCTGCGCGATCTTTATCTGGATACAGCACAGCCCATCATCCAGAAAAATAAACCGGAGGACTTGTTGAGTTACTTATATCTCGCTGCCAGAGACTTCAACAAAATCTGTGAACAGAGATCCTGTCACAAAGTAGGTATTGTTGGAGAAATATTCCTGAAGTTCAACCCTTTTGCTCAAAAGGACGTCACCTCATGGCTCATCAACCAGAAGATCGAAGTGATTCCGCCACTGATAAGTGATTTCTTCATGCAGGGATTTGTCAACCTGAAAGTGAGACAGAACCAACACTTGCAGCGAAAACTCACTCCCGACTTTGTTATCGACTGGTTATACAAGAAAGTCCAGAAGCAGATTAATAAAGTGAATGAAATCGGCAAAAATTTCAATTACTTCACGCCGTTCGAATCAATCTTTGAAAAGGCAGAAAAAGCTAAACAAGTCATCTCCCCGGGCACCCAGTTTGGAGAGGGTTGGCTGATATCCGGTGAAATACTATCCTTTGCTTCCCAAGGAGTCAATCATGTCATTAGCTTGCAACCTTTCGGATGCATTGCCAATCACATTGTAGAAAAAGGAATAGAAAAACGTATAAAATCGCTGTGCCCTCAAATGAATATACTATCTTTAGACTTTGACAGTAGCGTCAGCGATGTGAACATAACAAACAGATTATTACTTTTTATTGACAACATAAACAACTAAAATTATGGCTACAACGGAACATAGCGATTTAGAGCAGCAAATAATAAAAACTGCCCAACAACTTTTTATAGAAAAAGGATTTGTGGAGACCAGCATGAGTGATATTGCTGCAACGGTAGGAATCAACCGGCCCACTTTACATTATTATTTCAGAACCAAAGATAAGATGTTCAAAGCCGTGTTCGGCTCGATAGTCATGTCTTTAATGCCGAAAATACAGGATATAGTAAAACAGGATATCCCATTTATGGAGCGACTAAGCATGATTCTGGATGAGTATATTGAGCTTTTCACAAGTAATCCCTGTCTTCCCAGATTCATTTGCGGAGAAATACAGCGTGATGTAAACCACTTGCTTGCCACTGCAAAAGAACTTCAGTTCGGAGATGCTTTATCCCAAGTGAAAGACAGTATACTGACAGCAATGGAAGACGGTAAACTTAAAAAGGTTCCGATACATATTGTATTTCTGACTGTCTACAGCCTATTGAGCTATCCATTTCTTGCCAAGAACCTGATAGTATCTTTATTCTTGGAAGATGAAGCCGCTTTTGCTGACTTCCTGCAAGAATGGAAACAAAACATCATCAACCAATTGCAGAACTTATTGTGTTATGAGGAATAGTATAGATACTATATAAGGAGGTGTGTCATAATGAATAATAAAACGCAGATTAACGCAAATTATCGCAAAAATAATTTTATAAGTCGTTGATTAATATATCAATATAATTGGAATAATCTGCGATAATTTGCGTTAATCTGCGTTTTGACACACTCCGTTATTACCATTCCAATCACCCCATCTTGCACCTTATTCGACCACAAAATCTTCCGATTTAAAATTACTATAGAAACGTCCTGAAATAGCAGTAAACTTCAATACACAGTAATCGGGATCCGTCACTCCCTCCGGATAATACATGGTATCTCCCTCCTGCCAGATCATCTCTTTACTGGCACTATCCGTCAAGACGTCCATCATACCGCGTAGCATGACCCCTCTAAAGAATCTCGTATCGCAGAAGTAGATACATGCATGGTTGTTCTCCCGGTATTGCGCCACACGCATGGACGAAGTATTTGTTGTCAGATAAATCGTTTTTATCCCCTTTCTTTTTCTGGGTTGCAACATTGCTTTGATGGTAGGAAATCCTTCACCGTCTATCGAACCGATAAAAGCTGTTTTCAGCTTATCAATCATGTTGCCTACTGTTTTTTCCGCGTCTCTCATCATTTTACTTTTTATTATTGGTTTATTATCTGATGCGAAAGTAGAGAAATGCCAGGAAAGCAATGCAATAAAAAGAAAGGTAGAAATAGCACTTTTTACGGTTTGTGTGCTTTACGATACAATAACGGAGTTTCTCCCGTATGCTGCCGGAAGCTACGGATAAAATAAGAAACCGTTGAAAAACAGAGTTCAAATGCAATATCAGCTATAGGAAAGTCCGTATAAACAAGCAGCCTCTTAGCCTCTTCCATCACCTTGCTCTGAATATATTGTTTTGCGCTGATTCCCATGGTCGAGGTTATCATCTCATTCAGATAATTAGGAGTAATGCAGAGCTTATCCGCATAATATTGAACCGAATGTTGCTCTTTTGCATGTGTAGCAACCAAATTCATGAATTTACTTACATGATTATTGGAAACTTCCCTACTTCTGCCCTCCTCTATCGAAGTCATTTTAAGGTAAGCACGGTCCAGCAACATCAGGACTTCATAAAGCAATGCTCTCAAAACGTGTACATCGCCCTGTTGATACGAATCAATCTCCATCTTTATATCATGCAAGGTTTCAAGTATGCGTGTATAAAGCTCATCAGACAAATGTAGTAGCGATGAAGAACTTTCTATCTGAAAAAACGAAAGATGCTGTACAAACAAAGAATCTTTAAAGAGGAAAGACAAAAATTCTTCTTCGAAAATCAGAGCATACCCATTGGTGATATGATGAGTATCCCAGTTCCGGATTTCCCCCGGTTTAGAGAAAAGGACGTCACATGGAATTGCTTCATAGGTTTGGTTATCGACTGAAAAAGCTCCCTTACCTTCTGTTATAAAAGTAATATCATAATAATTTAGAGTGTGGACAGCACTTTTAGCCAGGAACTTCTTCACATACTTCAGTTCTACTACATCGACCAAAAGTTCACTCCCATACTTATGCTTATAAAAAGTATATCGAGGTATTGAGTTTTTCATTCAGAATACAAAAATAGTATTCCTTACCAAATAATCCAAAGACTTTTCAAATTCGATTCGATTGAATAAGCCATGAACCATCTGATAAGGAATACATAGAAAAATATGTCTAGGTTATATTTCCTATTTAGAACTTCCGGCCAGATATCCCAAACTGGTCACATCTGCCCCCAAGTAATGATTAATGTGCTTCAATGGCACCCTGTACAGAATATCCGGAATTTCCGCCAATAAAGAGAGGTACCTTTCCCTTACTGTCAGCTTGCGGGCATTCATATCCTCTTCCTCTTTAAAGTAAAACTGATACTCCATCAGTTGACGGACCAGATTCGCAAATGAAATTGAAGATGCACACAACTCTTCAATCTCCTCTTCACTGATGTAATAAGCAGCACATTTCGTCAGTGTCTTGATAGAATACTGACTTGAATTATAGCATAACACAGCATCACCCGCAGAGAAAAACCGATTGGTTCTCTCTTCTCCTTCATGAGTGGTATATGTATGCAAAATACCGGAAACAATAATGTACAAGCTCTGCTCTGGCAATGTGGCAGAAGCAATCGTTTCTCCTTTATCCAGATACACCATTTCCATTCGAGCCAACAGCTCTTTCACTTCTCTTTCATCCACCTGATACTCAAAACAGAGTTTCTTCAAATAAGCTTCCATACAAAATAGATTTTAGTTAATATATGTCACTTAAAAACACCTAATTCGACATAGCAGGCATCATTGTGCCTCTCAAATATAATTTCCTTTGGGTATATCGTAAATACCAGATACAGATCAATAATGAAACGACCGTTGAAATGGGTGGAGCAAATCCCATGATAAACAGCGACGAGCTATCTATCTGGCTGAACCAGTATGACAACGGTATACGGAACAGGAAAGTGGCTATCAGACTGTGAATCATCGGGAATAACGAGTTTCCTTGTCCGCTGAAATAAGAATTAATGCAGAACACGAAACTAACCACGATGCAGTCGATGCTATACCCTCGCAAATAATCTGCCGCCATTGCCACCACAGCAGCATCTTTCGTAAAGAAAGCAGTAAGAGTCTCCGGCAGGAATTGCGAATACACGCAAACCGACACACCGAAAACAAGAGCAATCCCAATCCCCGAAGCCAGACATTTATTCATTCTCTTGATAAGTCCCGCTCCATAGTTCTGTGCAGTCATGGTTGCCACAGCCGATGATATAGCCATCGGAGGCAGCATAGCAAACACGATGATTTTCTCAACAACACCCAGGGAAGCAGATGCAATGACTCCCATCTGATTGACAATGACAGTGATAATCAGAAAAGAAACATTGATTAAAGCATCCTGCAAAGCAATAGGTGCTCCTAACACCAAGATCTTTTTAGACAGATTCCGGTTCAATCGAATATCTTTCCGTGAAAAGTCAAAATGGAATCCGTGCCGGTATAAGAACCAGAGCGCTATTCCAAAACTGACTCCTTGTGCAGTTACAGTAGCGATAGCCGCTCCCGTAGCCCCCCAATGGAAATAACCGACCAATATAAAATCGAGCACTATATTTATCACACATGCCAGCCCAACAAAATAAAGTGGTGTTTTAGAATCACCCAATCCACGCAAAATACCACATACAACATTATATCCTACTATAAACAGAATACCCAGAGAGCATACCAAAATATAGTTTTTCGTATCTACCATCGCTTCGACAGGAGTATGCATCAGTTCTGCTATCCGACTATGAAAAAGCACCATGACCAAAGTTAGCACTACGCCGGTTATTGAAAACAACCATACGGAAGACCCGATAGTAAAAGCTACTTTCCGATTGTCTTTAGCTCCGGTAGCAATAGCAATCAGCACTGTTGTCCCGGTAGTAATACCCAGAATAATACCTGTAATTGTCTGCATCACCTGACTACCAATAGCTACGGCTGCCACACTTGCCGAATCATCATATTGTCCGACAACGAAAAGGTCAGCTCCGCCATAAAGTGCCTGGAGCACATTGGCAATCAGAAAAGGTACTGCAAACTGCAACAATACCTTCGGTACGCTTCCTTGTGTCAAATCTAACTCTTTCATAGTTTCTTCGATACTTTTCCTCTTTATCTTATTTTGTTACAACATAAAAAAGTGCCGGACAAGCGAATGATTTGCACCATTCATCTTATCCAGCACTATAATTATTATTATAGCACCCTCCGATGAGGATTTTTATGCCTGTCCCTATTTCAGGGCTGCAAATATGGGCTTTGTTTTCATAATTACCAAATTTTAACCGGTTTTTATTTTCTTATGAAGATGTAACTAGCTATATATCAACTATTATCAGACGAGGTTTGGTCTATAGGATCTCCGTTAGAAAAACGAAAGAAAGCTGCCAACCGATCCGGATTCAGCGTATAACGTGCGCGTTCTTTTAATAAGGGTTCCGCATTCATTACGGCACAAGAATGAGAAACCACGGACATCATCGGCCAGTCCTTTAACGAATTTCCTACAACTAAAGTGTGTTCAGAAGCTAAACCCAAAGCTTTACATAACTGAAGCACCCCCTCTTTTTTACTCGCTTCAGGATGAATGACTGTTATCAGCGGAGCTTTATGAAAGACCTGGCAGGGATTTTCTTTCAACCGGGTAAGAATAGATTCTCTCTGTTCTTTATCACGTACCAATATACTATACTTGTAAACCACTCCTTCATAACTATGAATAGTAACTTTTGCAGATTCTCCATATACCTCCGGATATACTTTCACCGGCAAACACTTAATCTGCCGCGAATAAGATAATAAACCTCCATCTGCAAACACTCCTCCCCTGAATAAATCGAAAAGAGCCTTTCCCAGCTTTTTCTTCGCCTGCTCCATCGACAGAGAAGTGGCAAGATATAAGGAAACGGACTGTGCCATATATCGCAAAGCATTAGCATAACTTTCTGGAACTTTTCCCTGTGAATCAGTCAGTGTTCCATCCACATCGAAGAAAACAGTCGTAATAAGTGGCTTGTCCGGTATTCGCCAGAACGCCCCTTCTCCCATTATTCGATGTAAAGGGTGATTGTTCAGGTTACTAAATGCAATATAACAGTCACAAACCTTCCTCTTGCAAGATAACGGCACAACAGCTCCATCACCTTGATAAAAATTACCTATCTTCACCCGGCTTCGGGGACAAGCATACATATCCCCTTTCCAATCGATAAAACAATTATCCCTTCCTCCTGCGCAAACTTCCCATTGTGCCGGAGCATTCTTCAAGTCATACTCAAAAAGATTATCCAGTTGACTGAAAAACTGAATATCTTCCTGACTTAATGGTGCCCTTAACCCTTGCATAGCATTAATGAATAAATAAATATCCGGTAAAAGAGCATTCCGTAAATCATTAAGTACAGCCTTTGCAGAGGGATTTCCTACCGCTCCGGCACATACCTGTATTCCCGCATGATGGAGTATATGAATCTGATGCGCAAATTTCTCTACCGAAGTCATCTCAGGATGAAAACTAGCCCAAAGCCTTATCTTACTTATCACAGTGGGAGCCACACGAATCTCATCAAGCCAGTGTTTAGCCGGAAAAGAAAGGTTAGTCTGACAGGAAATTCCGGACACCTGTGGCAATGCCGCCAAATGCATCATTCCTTTCCGATAATAACGATGGATCAACGCTTCACCGTAAGGAATAATAAATAGCTGCAACGGCTCCCCTTTCCATTGTTCAATAGCTGCTATAAAACGATTCCATGCCTGTTCATCCTGTGTCGTATCTGCCAGATGCGACTTTTTGCCGAAAGGACAATAAGAACAGGTATAATTGCAGCTATTCAATTTGCCGCGGTAATATATACGCCTGAAGGAAAGTAAAGAGCCTTCGTTTTTCATTTCTATTTCGTTCAATAAGAATAAGTTTCCATCAGTTCTCTTATTTCAGGAGTAATGAACAACTGACCAATATAATCGGAGTATGCCATTCCGTCGGAAGTCAGACAAACACGACCGTTATCCGTATTTTCTATCCATTGCCGTTCAGCTAACTGTCGAAACAACGGCACATTATCCGGTGATTCTCCAAAACGACGCTTATATTCGGCCTTATCAAGCCCCATATAATACATCAGATTTTTAATGATGAAACGTTGTCGCCGTTCTTCCTGAGAAAGAATAAATCCATTACGAGCCACTGTAAAATCAGTAGTGCCCATATAATCATCTATCTCTCCGGCAATACAACGCTGGCAAACAGTATACCGGGTGGCATAATGCAAATTACCCAGGTAACTGCGTCCGCCGGAGCCACACGACAGCATCACTTCATCCCCACATGAGATTTCCGCATCAGTAGACGGATGATGAATAAAACGTCGCATCGAAGTTTGTAGAAAACCTCTGTCTTTCAACAAATCACAAGCGGCACAATACATCTGAAAACAGACATCGTCGGATTCCCGCTCCGTGATAGCCGTTCCCGGTCGCACATATAGCGGATAGATAAAGAGTTCGTTAGGCTGAAACAGAAGAGCCTGTTCCAATGAATAAAGAAAGCTGGCCACAGTTTGTCCTTTGATTCCGTAAATCAAATCAATATTAAAAAACGGGAATTGTCTCTTCCGAATAGCCTCCAGCGCCTGATTAATCATGTCTCGCCGGGGACGTCTTTTCAAAGCAGTTAATTCTTCGTCAAGGAAACTCTGTACGCCAATACTCACACGAGCCACTCCTGCTTGCTTCAATAAGTCCAAACGGGCAGGATCGGCATATTCCGGCGATGTTTCTACGGAAGTAAAGGTATGTGAAGGATGCACTCCGAATAAGGCAGCTGTATCCAGTAAGTATTCCAGTTGAGGAACAGTGAGGAGCAATGGTGTGCCTCCTCCAATGGCGAAACTATCAAATGCCAGTCCGGTAGTGAGTGGAGACAACTGTTGCGCCTGCTTGTGAAGAGTTTCCAAATAAGTTGCGATATAATCCGCACGATTTGTTTGCAGAGAAAACAGGTTGCAATATCCACATTTATGACTACAAAAAGGAATATGAAAATAAAGCGATGCTTTCTGTCCTTCCACCTGTTTCAGGTAAGGAACCAGCGAAACCGGGGACGGAAAAGAACGATAAGCAGTTTTATGTGGGTAACTATACATATAGTCTACATATCGTGGTAGCGGTTGATTCATTTTTTCGTTAAAATAAAGTGTTTGTAAGGGACTGTATAAACCGTTTCGTGAGATATGCAATGATATTCATATCCATCCTCTCCATAGCAAGTGCCATGATCGGAAAGAGCAATCACCAGCGTATTTCCCCGTTTCTGAAAGGCCTGAAATAAACGGGGTAACTGACTGTCGACATATTGCAGCGCGGCAGCGTGTGATTCCTTATCATCCTTCATTTTGCCTTCCACATAATGACAGTTCGGATAATGAATAGCAGAAAAATTGATATACATAAAAATCCGCTTGTCCTCCGGATAGTTTTCGAGTTTCTTCAATGCAAAATCAATTTGTTTTTCAGTACTATCGGGTGCCGTGCATCCAAAGGTCGGCAGCCAATAACTTTTAGTAAAGTAACCGGGAAACACACGCCCCAGTTCATTACGCTTGCTGAAGAAGTTCACCCCTCCTATACAAATCGTTTCATAACCTACATTGGCAAGGCTTTGCACAAAAGTTGCTTCCGTAAACGGATAACTTCCCGCAGGCGGAATACGTCCCGTACCAGCTTGCACAGGGAAAAACAACCACTTACGGCTGCGTAGCGAATGAGGTTCCGCCGGAGAAGGCAGAAATCCTGCAAAGATGGCAAAATGAGACGGGTAAGTAAAATTTCCCGGCGCATGTCTTTTTTCCCATTCTCCTCCGTGACTGTTCAGTACCGGTGTTCTTCCTGCCTCTTCTTCCTCCTTGCTGACATCATAACGCAAGGTATCAAAGCAAAGCATCAATATATCATGAGTACCCACCACCTGATTCATATCCAGATCCGGATTTTGGGTCTGTTCGCCAGCCGGCAGTTCATCTATTTGCATGGTTATATCTCTTTTTTATGTTTTTTATCTGTTGAATATAAATAGAATTATGAGCAAACATATCCTGATACACATGATCTCCCTGTCCGTTGACTTCTATTATATAAGGAATATCTGTTCCTCTCTCTATCAGTACATCCACTCCGGCATATTGCAAATCCAAAGATTGAACCGCTTCCTGACACTGAAAATAGATTTGTTGCCGCACTACTTCCGGCAAAGACAATTCGTTCCACCAATGTGCCTTATTGTTCAGATGCAGATTGGTTATGCTTCCTTTACTGCATCTCACAACGATATAATCAATTTCAGATTCCCGGCACACTACACGAAGATCATAATTCTCTCCCTGCAACTGCTCTTTAGGAATCCATTCTTCTAAAATAGCTTCTGTTTGCATCACAGCTTCCGCCAACGGGATCATCTCTTTTTCCGTACTCAAACGGTTGATACGTTTAGTGTTATGAATGACTCCATCCACTTGTTGCAAGGTAGTATAGACTACCCATTTATTCCGGTTGGGTTGATAGCGAATAGCCATAACGCCTCCCGCCCCCGAACCGTAACGGGGTTTTAAAAAGCATCCTCTCCCGCAACCGGTAAGAAGCTCTCTCAACTCATCAAAAGAACGGGGAGAAGGTAACATCGGAGTCACTTTCAACCCTCTGTCCATCAACACTTGTTTAGTTTCCTTTTTATCAAGAGCACGTAATAAAGCATGGGGAGTATTCAAAAAGCACACGTCATCAGATAACCTCATCTCGCCTAAACGTTGCAGTGTCTCCTTATATGCCTGATTCAACAGCGCATATTTCAGGAAATTCGTTTCATCGCTTACACAAGGTTCCAGTTTGATAACTGCCTGCCGTAGTTGCGGCAAGCAGTTAAAAAGTTCCCCGTAAGTCATAAAACGAACTTCCACCTGCAAGTGTTTGCCTGCTTCAATAAAGTATTCTATACGTTTGGACAGAGAGTTGCTGACAACGATTATCTGCATCTCCTATTCTGTAATCATCGGGTAATACCACAATTCACCATCATATTCATCTGCCTCTTCAGTTTCAGCAATATCTATTTTCATAGGGAGACTCTGCAACTGTTTCTTCATCTCCTTGCTCAAATAATTATAGCGCATATTGATAAACTTCAAATGAGCGATCTTATCCATATTATCCAGCAATAATTGGGCACCTTCATCTTTGAGAGTACCAGCCGAAACATCCATTGTTTCAAGTTGGGGAAGAATATCCGACTCCAGGAACATTTCTACAATCTTGTCCTGTTCTTCAGAGTTGACGATCCCCAGATAAGTCAGCTTCGGGAAACGTTCTTTGGAGAACAACGGACGGAATATCTCAATATCAGCTTCAAATCCATAATCTTCCACACCAACATATAGAATCAGTTTTTCCAGATTGGGGAAATCAGAACCAAGAATATCTTCTACCACTTCGGTAGGCAGGCCACCACTGATAATTTCGAGTGACCGCAACTCCGGCCGTGAAGTCTTTCCCAAACGCAGATTATTGGTTCCTTTGATTTTCAGATCTTTCAATTTAGGCATGGCATCGAGCAGCGGACTAATATCAGCTTGTTCAATCCATGAAATCTCCTGTTCTTCCTGCTCAATATCTCCCCAGAACAAGCCTTCTATTTGTGCGAACTTCTCCTTATTTTCAATCATTCCCTGTAATAAGGCAGAACAGTCGCCACCCTCATAATCCCAACAACCGATTGTTATTTGTTTATATTCAGAGAGATGTTTATCTTTCAATATCTTATCCAGAAGATTCACATTGTTTTCATACTCATCATAACTCAAAGTATATTTCTTGGCTTCCACTTTCATTTCACGTGCAGTTTCTTCAGCAGTTTCTACATACCCTTTTTTGGTCTTTTCCGCAATCAGTTTGCTGGCTGCTTTTTCAGCTTCTTCAGTCGTTGCGTAGTTTTTCACTTGTGTTTGTCCGTCGGTCCCCAACTTACCATAATTTACAGTAATATCTGTTCCGACTACCTCTATGCTCCAGAATTTCTGCGATTTAAAATCTTGAAAAACGAATACTCTCTTCATAATACAGTTTTTAATGGTTGATATTTGCACACTCAACACAGAACGCGCATGAACAATACCTGCAAAAATAACCATTTTATGTAATGTACAAAGAAATCTGTTTACTAAACTTTCAGAGTATTCAAAAATACAACCCAAGATATGCAACAAAGGCTGCCTTTTGGGGCAGCCTTTGTTATTCTATTTCTGTAATATATCAGTTTAATCTTCAATAGTACATATACTTACACGGTTCCAATCCGGTTCAGTAAACATATCGCCTACACCCTGACCTTCAGCAGTGATACGAGATGCACTGATTTTATACTTGTTGACCAAGATCGTTTTTACAGCTTCTGCACGTGCTGCGGCAATTCTGGCATTCACTTCAACACTACCTTCCGGAGAAGCGTATCCCTTAATAACCACTTTAGAATCAGCATATTTCTTCAGGTAAGAAGCTACACGTTCCACATTAGGAAGTTGTGAAGCGTCAACTGACGATTTACCTTGTCTGAAAGTAATGATAGATTCGGGTACACGGGCGGTTTTCACTACAGTCTCCACCGGAACCACTTTTGTGCGGCATGCTTCAAGTTCTTCCTGCAATCCGTTGATACGTTGGTTTGCATTGCTGATCTCACCATCTTTGTTGTTTACATCTGCACGAAGTGCATTGATTGAAGAGTTCAGTCCGTCAATTTCGGCTTGATTATATACTCTCACTTTGGCAAAATGATGTGTTCCGTTACTTGTCTTAAAGTGATATGTCAATCCGGCTGTCAACTCAAAACCTGCGTTATTAGCATTGAAACGGCTCTTTGTTTCAGGGTAAGTACCTTGCATATCATACACAATGGCAGGTTTGATTCCTAATGTCCATGCTTTACTTTCACCCAAGTTGAAATTGAAATTCAATCCCAAACGCGTAGACCAGGAGTTCTGATCGCCATCGCCATTCACATAATAATGTAACCAACCCATTCCGGCCACAGCTTCCACTTCAAACAAACGAGGTTCGCCCGTGTAACTTGCAAATAGATTCATCAAATTGACTTTACCCAATACGCTGACATCCGAAGCATCGAAAGCCGTTTTACTGGATGTGGTATTGATATATCCCATTCCTTGGAATCCCAAACCGAAGATAGGAGTTAATTGCTTTGAGACTCCCACTCCAAAAGTGGGACGCATACCTTTAAAGAAAGCACTGTGAGTAAGGGGAGTAACTCCACCGGCATTTACTCCGACAGACCAATTATCTGTAAGTTTGGTACCTTCTACAACTGATTGGGCATTTGCTACTGTAAAGCCACCCAATATAAAAGCTAATAAAATAATAGATTTTCTCATATTCATAAGTTTTAAATGTAATGTTTTATCTGCTAAATCATTAGAAATGTATTGTTTGTTCATGTCTAACTTTCTAGTTTATTTTTTAATTCGTTATTCACTTTAAACAACATATCATATCAAAAATTAGTTCGCAAGCCATGAGCCCTATTAACATCTATTATGCTTTCGAAAAATCTAAAATATGGAAACATCAATGCAAACGCCTCATTCCCTGAAGAGAAAGGGATCCCAACATCGCTAACCATTATGCATCTTATTTCATTATTCTACACTTTCATTCATCCATCAGGCAGGAAATACATAAACCGGACTCTACTAAAATGCGAAGAATAGAACATAAACGGAAAGCTATCAGGTTGTTAATGCCATATATCGTTCTGATAAAGAGCGAATATTTTTCTTCCTTTTCAATTGGAATCTTGATTTAATTTCTAACTTTGCCGCCAACATCGGTTTCCGGAATGGCATTATCACCAGACGGAATTAAAAGGGAATCCAGTGAAAATCCGGAACTATCCCCGTAGCTGTAAGTTTTATCTCTCTCATAAAAAAGAGAAATGTTATGGCATTCATTTGCCACTGATTCATGAAACGGATCGGGAAGGCGCCACAACAAAAACAAGTCAGAAGACCTGCCGATAAAATTTCCGTTATTCCAGGCTTTCGGGTGAAAGGCAATAGAACGAATCGTACAGGTCCATTTTATTACAAGTCTCCAGAAATTGTCGTGCATGAATAACTATGTAGGCACTAAATCTATTTTGTTAATTCTTAAAATATAGGTATGATTAGTTCGGAGATATTCATTATCAAAAGAGACGGGAAAAAAGAAGCTTTTTCCCTCGACAAAATCAAAAATGCCATATCCAAGGCATTTTTATCAGTAGGTAGTTTTGCTACACAAGATGTGATAACCAATGTGTTAAGCCGTGTCAGTATCAGTGACGGAACAAACGTAGAGGAAATCCAAAACCAGGTGGAAGTCGCCTTGATGGCAGAACATTATTACAGCGTGGCCAAAGCGTATATGTTGTATCGTCAAAAACATTTGGAAGACCGTGAAGTCAGAGACAAACTTAAATTCCTCATGGATTATTGCGATGCTTCCAACCCTGCCAGCGGTAGCAAGTACGATGCCAACGCCAATGTGGAAAACAAGAATATCGCCACGCTGATAGGAGAACTGCCCAAATCCAATTTCATCCGCCTCAACCGCCGCCTGCTGACAGACCGTTTGAGGGATATGTATGGTAAAGAGGCTTCCGACCGTTATTTGGAACTCCTGAATCATCACTTCATCTACAAAAATGATGAAACCAATCTGGCGAACTACTGTGCCAGTATTACTATGTATCCCTGGCTGATAGCAGGAACAACAGCAGTAGGAGGCAATTCTACCGCCCCGACCAATCTGAAATCCTTCTGCGGAGGATTTATCAACATGGTATTTATCGTATCCAGTATGCTAAGCGGCGCATGTGCCACTCCTGAATTCCTGATGTACATGAACTATTTCATTGGTTTGGAATACGGACAGGACTATTATAAACACCCTGATAAACTGGCAGACTTGTCTCTGAAACAAAGATCGATCGATAAAATCATCACAGACTGTTTCGAGCAAATCGTATATTCCATCAACCAGCCTACGGGTGCCCGCAATTTCCAAGCAGTTTTCTGGAATGTGGCTTATTATGACAAGTATTATTTCAATAGCCTTTTCGAGCACTTTGTTTTCCCCGACGGAAGCAAACCCGACTGGGATTCGCTTAGCTGGTTGCAGAAGCGTTTTATGAAATGGTTTAATAAGGAGCGTACACGCACCGTTCTGACATTCCCTGTAGAGACAATGGCACTCCTGACCAAAGACGGCGATGTACTGGATAAGGAATATGGTGACTTCACCGCTGAAATGTATGCCGAAGGACATTCATTCTTCACCTATATGAGTGACAATGCCGACTCTTTGAGTAGCTGCTGCCGTCTGCGTAATGAAATACAGGACAATGGCTTTAGCTATACATTGGGAGCCGGAGGAGTCTCTACCGGTTCGAAGAGCGTGTTGACCATCAATCTGAACCGTTGTATACAGCATGCTGTAAAATCAGGTATTCTCTACCCTTTCTTCCTGGAAGAAGTAGTAGACTTGGTTCACAAAGTACAGCTTGCCTATAATGAGAACCTGAAATTATTGCAGGCAAAGGGTATGTTACCTTTGTTTGATGCGGGTTATATCAATATGAGCCGCCAATATCTGACTATCGGCGTGAACGGACTGGTGGAAGCAGCCCAATTTATGGGAATCGACATCAACGACAATCCGAAATACGAGGCTTTTGTGCAGGAGATTCTCGGCATGATTGAGAAATACAATAAGAAATATCGTACCAAAGAAGTACTTTTCAACTGCGAAATGATTCCTGCCGAAAATGTGGGTGTGAAACACGCGAAATGGGACAAGGAAGCCGGATTCCAGACTTACCGCGAATGTTACAACAGCTATTTCTATATTGTAGAAGACAAATCGCTGAACATTGTCGATAAATTCCGCCTGCACGGGCATCGTTATATCGAGCATCTGACGGGTGGTTCGGCTTTGCACATGAATCTGGAAGAGCATCTTAGCAAAGAGCAATACCGGCAGTTGCTTCGTGTTGCCGCTACCGAAGGTTGCAACTACTTCACATTCAATATTCCGAATACAGTATGTAACAAATGCCATCATATCGACAAACGGTATTTGCATGAATGTCCCGAATGTCACAGCGAGAATGTGGATTATCTGACCCGCGTCATCGGATATATGAAGCGTATCAGCAATTTCTCCCAAGCACGGCAAAAGGAGGCCGATTTAAGATATTATGCTCCGGTACGCTGATTATGATATTGTTTTTCAGGAGATACCGGATGAGGTGACATTAGCCATCAACCTCTCCAACTGCCCCAACCATTGTAAAGGGTGCCACAGTGCATATCTAATGGAGGACGTAGGAGAACCGTTGACGGAAGAAAGTCTTTCTACCCTGCTCGGTAAATATGGAAAAGCAATTACCTGTGTCTGTTTCATGGGCGGTGATGCTTCACCCGCAGAAGTGGAACAATTAGCTGCTTTTTTACACAAGCAGACCATCACTCCGGTAAAAGTCGGATGGTACTCCGGGAAGAGCAAGCTGCCGGAGCACTTTGATGTATCTCATTTCCAATATATAAAGTTAGGACCTTACATCGAGTCTCTGGGAGGATTAAAATCTGAAACGACCAATCAACGGTTGTACCACATAGAAAATGGAATAATGGAGGATATAACTTATCGTTTTCTCCCCCATCATTCCAAAAAGATTTCTTAATAAGAGAAACGCTCAAACGGAGTATGTTATATTTACCGTTTGAGCGTTCTTTTTTCTAACTACTTCTTTTCATTCGTATTTATGATTTCAGTACCCGCTTCAATCTGTTTAATCCTTCTATCAACCGCTGTCGCGGACACGCAATATTGATACGGATAAACCCTTCACCAGTCTCTCCATACAGACTGCCTTCGTTCACCCAAAGTTTTTCTTTCTTCAACAAGTCTTTTACTATTTCTGCTGACGTTTGATTCAAGACCGAGCAATCCACCCAAACCAGATATGTACCTTCCAACATCATTACAGGAAATTCCGGAAGATATTCATCAAAATAACCTTTTAAATAGATGTAATTCGCAAACAAATAGATTTTAAGTTCTTCCAGCCATTCTTCGCCCTCATTGTAAGCAGCCATCAACGCCTCCACTCCGAAAGGATTCACATCACAAACTTCATTTATATTAATCGCTTTATCTATTCTCACCCGTACATTTGCATCTGCAGAAATAATATTGGCTATCTGAAGCCCTGCCAGATTAAAAGCCTTGCTAGGCGAAACAAAGGTTACCGAATTCATAAGAAACTCTTCTGATATAGAAGCGAAAGGAGTATATTCATGCCCCAGAAATACCAATTCACAATGAATCTCATCCGCAACCACAAAGACATTATTTCGAATACAAATCTCACCTATACGCCTTAACTCTTGTTTGCTCCACACTCTTCCGGCAGGATTGTGCGGATTACATAACAACAGAAGTTTGACCTTCGGGTCTGAAGCTTTCCGCTCCAAATCATCAAAGTCAATCTGATAGCCCCTGTTTCTATATACCAAAGGATTGGCAATCATCTCGCATCCGTTATTACGGATAGAGGAGAAAAAACAGTTATATACAGGTGTCTGCACCATTACTTTATCTCCGGGCAGTGTCAACGCTTTAATAACAGCAGATATTGCCGGCACAACACCGGTGGTGTAAATAATCCACTCTTTTTCTATCCGCCAGGCATGTCGTCGAACAAACCAATTTACAACTGCCTCGTAGTATACATCAGGTACACGTACATAACCGAAAATCCCATGTTCCACCCGTTTCTTCAGTGCCTCCACGACAGGGGGAGCCGTACGGAAATCCATATCAGCTACCCACATCGGCAATACATCCGCATCTTCAGCCGAATCCCATTTATAAGAATTCGTTCCTCTGCGTGGAATAATTTCATCGAAATTATACTTCATATTTCAATTAAAACAGGTTAGATCGTCCCAAAGTTTCAATTCGCAATTTGCTGGTGATTTAATATTTTCGTCCAAAATGATTGCTCCGAAACTTTCGGCAACAATACTTCCCGTACGAGGATTTTTTACGCTATGAACGGGACTTTTAATCGTTGCCTTCACACTACTGTGTTCAAAAGCAAGGTCAGCATCTTCTGCCATCGTACAATTTTCCATCACCAAATCATGTGCGTAGCAAAGCGGTTGAGTCCCCGAAATCCTGCAATTTACCAAACGTAAGTTTTTAGAATGCCATCCCAGATATTCTCCGTTCAACTCGGAATCATAGACTGTTACATTTTCCGTATTCCAGAAAGCATCTTTGGAGTTGATAACTGCATTATGGATTTCTACATTCTTGCAATATTGGAACGAATAGTTCCCGTTTTGGGCATAGTTTTGTATCTTAATATTCTCACTGTGTATAAAAAGGTAATCCGCTTTATCAATCTGTACGTTCTTCAGCTCTATATTACGACAATGCCAAAACGTTTCCAAAGCATTAGGCAACTGCACGTTTTCGAGTTTTATTCCGTCCATTTCACGGAACATCTTCGGTGCTTCTACCAAGGTATCTGCCATTTGCAGACTTTGAGAGTACCATAGAGCAGCACGGGCTCCCTCTGTAAAGAGACAGTTTTTCACAATGAATCCGTTGGTATGCCAAAAAGGATATTTTCCTTCAAAGCGACAGTTGATTGCTATAATATTACTACATTCTTTCAATGCAGATTCACCGGCGTGAATTGTTACATCTTCCAGTTGAAGGTCGTGGGTCGCGAACAGAGGACGTTCGCCTCCATATTCTTTATTTCTTATTTGTTCCATTAGTTTATTCTTTAATCTGTTATTTCAAAAGTTACATTTACGCCTCCTGAACCAAGGGCGGAGGCCAGTCCTGAAGGATTTGTTATACGTCCTAAACGGGTATAAGTATATGAAGTGGAAAAGGTTTCATAAAATAGGACCACACAAGTGGAACCGTAAAGCATCAAGTCACCTGTCCGAATAGTCCCGGGATTGGACGACGCTGTCGGCAAACCATTCGACAGATAATAATATTTTTCATTACCATGCAGTTCAGACATATCCACTGTCATAGGGAGTAGTCTCTTAAATGCTTTCGCAGTCTCATTATTTTCCAATGTGGCATTGAATGAAACAGGTCCGATTGTTATTTTAAGATTATTGCTCACTGGGGTATCATCGTTATTGTCGTCATTATCATCGGGATTATTGCCATTATTGTTACTGCCATTATCACCGGAACCAGAACCATTACCCGGAATCACTTGTTGACCTGTTCCCTGTATGGGTTCATCTTCGCTACATGATGCGGAACCGATCGATAATGTCAGCATAGTAAGAATTGCTATTATATAGTATCTCATATTTATAGTATTAAAACTTATTTCTTTAGATATTCCTTAAAGAAGGATTCCAGTTTATTAAATGGAATAAGGCTCACACGATCGTAAAGATCTACGTGTCCGGCACCGGGTACTATATACAATTCTTTAGGTTCGGCAGCCAATCGGTAGGCGTCTTCACTAAATTCACGTGAGTGGGCATTTTCACCGGTAATGAAAAGCATAGGGCGGGGTGAAATAGTCTCAATATCTTCGAAAGGATAGAAATTCATAAATTTCACATTACTTGAAAGTATAGGATGAGTGGTGGTCATAGGAGTTGCTCCGTCGGGGGTAAATTCTCCTCTTTGTGTACGGTAGAACTCATAGAACTCCCGTTCAATCGGACTGGACTTTTCTGTCAGTTGATGTACAGTACCACCTGTATATTTAGTTTCTCCACCTAAAAATTCAGCATAACGCTGTTCTGCCGCTTCAGCCATTATTTGCTTTCTCTGTTCCAATGTCAATGAGTGTTTTAACCCATTACGGCTAGCCGTACCCATATTGTACATACTGATTGTCGCAATGGCTTTAAGGCGAGGGTCTATTTTCGCTGCACTGATAGCAAAACTTCCACTGCCGCAAATACCGATTACTCCAATTAGATTCCGGTCAACAAACGGACGGGTACCTAAAAAATCAACTGCGGCACTAAAGTCTTCCGCATAAACTTCCGGCAGAACAGCATTGCGCGGCTCGCCTTCACTCCCACCCCAAAAAGACAGGTCTATGGAGAGTGTTACAAAACCCCGTTCGGCCATTTTCGTTGCGTAAAGATTCGCGCTCTGTTCCTTGACAGCTCCCATTGGATGTCCGACAATGATTGCAGGGTATTTGTCCCCTTCTTTCATATTCTTAGGCAGAAACAAATTTCCGGCTACCTTCATTTTATACTGGTTGGAAAAAGAAACTTTCTCCACACTTACCAAATCACTTTTATAAAAGTTATCTGCATCTGTCTGTGCAGAAGAAAAACTAGTTCCAAGCATCATCATAAATACAGTTGTTAATAATAAAATCCGTTTCATATCTCTTATTTTTAATTATTAAAGAATTGATTGTCTACTTTCTACATTGCAAAAATACGATGAAAGAAAGAGACCGTTTGTAGATGAATTACTGACATAATAACCCCTATTACGGATTATATTTTTTTATCAAGTGCTATAATATCTATTCTAACTTATTTAAGGAAATGAGGTAAGTATCAAAACCAAGGAAGCCAAAGTCAAACTTCCTACTTTAGCGAATGCCAAGTTTATTACAAGAAGTAACTAAAGAATCATTAAACAAAATGAGAAAAGTCGAAACTGAAAAAGAATTCTGATGAGTACTCCCAGCTCAAAAGGTCAGTCCTATTTTCCAAGGTCGGTAATATAGGTAAAATAATCCGTAATCTATATACAAATCGAATCTAAATTCAGCAGTATCTTTGCAGTGTGATAAAGATAATAGGTATAAACGTAAAAAAACAAATTGATATGTATTTAGAAAATATTTACTCTCCCGCAGACGTAAAGAAGTTATCGTTTAAAGAACTCAATGATTTAAGTAATGAAATCCGTGCATCACTCCTGCAAAAGTTGAGTGAACACGGCGGTCACTTCGGCCCTAATTTCGGAATGGTGGAAGCGACTATCGCTTTACATTATGTATTCAATTCACCGGAAGACAAGCTTGTTTTTGATGTATCGCATCAGAGTTATGTACATAAGATGCTGACCGGACGGAAAGATGCTTTTCTCTATCCGGCAGAGTATGACAACGTATCCGGTTATTCCGAACCACAAGAAAGTAAGCATGATTTTTTTGTTATCGGTCATACTTCCACTTCCGTCAGCCTGGCTAGCGGATTGGCGAAAGGACGCGACCTGACCGGTGGCAATGAGAATATCATAGCCGTGATAGGTGACGGTTCCTTAAGTGGCGGCGAAGCATTTGAAGGATTGGACTATGTGGCGGAACTTGGTACAAATATGATTATTATTGTCAATGACAATCAGATGTCTATTGCCGAGAATCACGGTGGACTATATAAGAATCTGAAAGAATTGCGTGACAGCAACGGTCAGTGCGAATGTAACTTCTTCAAGGCTATGGGTCTGGATTATATATATGTAAATGACGGTAACGATGTACAGGCGTTGATTGAAGCATTCTCCAAAGTGAAAGATATTCAGCATCCGATAGTAGTACACATCAACACTTTGAAAGGTAAAGGTTATGAACGTGCCGAACAGGATAAAGAGACTTATCACTGGCGCACTCCATTCAATCCGGAAACCGGAGAAGCAAAAGTCAGTTATGAGGAAGAAGATTACAGCGAAGTAACCGCTCAATATCTGCTGAAAAAGATGAAAGAAGATTCTCGTGTGGTAACAATCACTTCAGGTACTCCTGCCGTTCTCGGATTCACTCCGGACCGCCGCAAGGAAGCTGGCAAACAGTTTGTAGATGTCGGCATTGCAGAAGAACACGCAGTAGCTCTTGCTTCGGGCATCGCAGCCAATGGCGGAAAACCTGTTTACGGAGTGTATAGTACATTTATCCAACGTTCATACGATCAACTTTCGCAAGACCTCTGTATCAATAATAACCCGGCTGTTTTGTTGGTATTCTGGGGAACACTGTCCGGAATGAATGATGTAACTCACCTCTGCTTCTTCGATATTCCGCTCATCAGCAATATTCCTAATATGGTTTATCTGGCACCGACTTGCAAAGAGGAATATCTTGCTATGCTAGAATGGAGTATCCGCCAAAATGAATACCCGGTTGCTATCCGTGTACCGGCAACAGATGTAATTACTTGTGGGGAACCGGTGGAGACTGATTATAGTGTTCTCAATCGCTATAAAGTGACGCATCGTGGATCAAAAGTAGCCATTCTTGCTTTAGGTTCGTTCTATGGATTGGGACAGTCGGTTGCATCACTTCTGAAAGAAAAAGCCAATATTGACGCAACACTCATCAATCCGCGTTACATCACCGGTGTAGACAACGAACTGATGGATGAACTGAAAGCAGATCACGAATTAGTGATTACGTTGGAAGACGGTGTATTGGATGGCGGTTTCGGTGAAAAGATTGCCCGTTATTATGGTGCTACAAACATGAAAGTTCTGAACTTTGGAGCTAAAAAAGAATTTGTTGACCGATATGATATACAGGAGTTTCTCCGTGCCAATCATCTGACGGATGAACAGATTGTAGAAGATATCACAGCAGTGATCGGTTAAAATCAAACCCATTCACTATATATTCAGGTAGGTTGATGTATACGGTCTTTAAGGACAGTTGAGTTGCATCAACCTACTTCCATTTTCATTCAAATCAGCCAACTTATTATTTAAATTCATTATATTCACTATTCAGTTCAGTAATTCCCCATTCAGTTCAGCAATCCTTTCCGTTCAAATCAATAATCCTTTCCGATAATTCAACGGGGTCTGTCCCGCATTTCTTTTAAAGAACTTACAAAAACCGGCTGCATCACTAAACCCCAGTTTAGCAGCAATCTCGCCAACCGTAAATTTGGTAGAACTCAATAAAGTACGCGCTTCCATTACTAACAATTCATTAATAAGGCTATTGATAGTCTTACCTGTTCCAAGACGTACAATGCGTGCCAGGTACTGTTCACTAATAGCCAGTTTATCCGCATAAAAGCTCACAAAATGTTCTTCCCTGAAATTACGGGTAACGAGTGCATGAAATTCTTGCAGAACGTGATCTTTACGACTGATCTCTTTTTTGATAACGGTCTTTCGGGAAAGAAAATCTGCTATATCCAAAAACAGAGAATTGCACGCTGCCTGTATACGCCGGAAAAGGAAATGATGTTCAATATTCATCAGATGCATCAATACTTCCAGCTCCTTATGGATGATTTGAGCTTCATACTCTGTCAACTGAATCGTATATTGCTTATTCCGCCTCATGGTTGCCAACAGGATTGCCGTGATTTGTGTCAGATATGAATCGTCCGTCCGCATAGATTCGGAAAGGGCGAGAGTGATAAATTTAATATCCCGGCTTGAATAAAGATGTTCCGTGAGATAATTTGCTCCGTGAATAAGTAACATATTCGGTTCTATCGCAATAAACTCTCCATTCAGTAGAATTTCCGAACGGCCTTCAAGAACGAATATCATATAAAGCTCCCGATTGAAATAACATTCATTTGCCGGATAACTTCTATCTTTATATTCACTCCGGAAACAGACTACCTCCTCTTTATAATGAGGAAGTTCAGGATGCTCCTTCAATAGTTGCGTATTATCAAATATACGAGATTTTACCATTTACACCTTTATTTTATGACGTAAAAATACGATTTGTTTCGGATATGACAAAAACTGTATGGAATTAGATAATCTATTTCAGAGTAAAAAACAAGACCTTTGCATATCCTTTTCAATACATGAAAAAGGAATCAATAGAAAGAGGTTAAAAAGACATGGAAATGAAAGAGATTTTTAAGAGGTATTTAGTGTTTGTTATCGGACTCTATTTTTTAGCGGCAGGTATCGTGTTGATTATACGCTCGGCATTGGGAACTACTCCCATATCGAGCATCAATTATGTATTAAGCCTGAATAGTCCTTTATCGTTGGGTACTTGCACATTTATCATCAACATGGTGCTTATCCTGGGACAGTTCTGGTTAATCCGAAAGAATAGAACCCGACAGGATATTATTGAAATTCTTCTTCAACTACCGTTCTCTTTTATCTTTTCGGCATTCATTGATTTCAATATGATGCTGACAAGCGAACTGCATCCCGCTAATTATGGTATGTCGATTGCTTTATTACTTACAGGATGCATGGTGCAGTCTATCGGAGTAGTGCTTGAACTGAAACCAAAAGTAGCCATGATGAGCGCAGAAGCATTTGTGAAATATGCATCCCGCCATTATAACAAGGAATTTGGAAAGTTCAAAGTTTATTTTGATATTACTTTGGTTACATTAGCCGTGATTCTCTCGCTGCTGCTGAATCAAGGTATTCAGGGAGTACGAGAAGGATCACTCATTGCCGCTTGTATAACGGGGTATATCGTCAGCTTCCTGAATCAGAAGATAATGACTAGAAAAACCCTCCATAGATTACTGCCGGTCTGGAAGTAAGCCCTATATCTATTTAAAATAAACGCCTTATAAAAAGAGTCATATAAAAAGGTCAATATAAGAAAATCACTATAAAAGAAAGTCGCTTCTCTGTTAGAATCTGATTGATTCTTTCAAAGAAGCGACTCTTTATTTTAGATATAATTATACTCGTATTTACTTCTTCTGACTATCTATCTCTTTCAGAAGTTCATCCACAGCCACCTTTAGTTGGGTATCCTCTCCTTTGACTACTGTTTCCGGATTATTGGCAACCTTTACATCCGGTTCCAATTGGGTATTTTCCAAATAACTGCCGTCAGGCAAACGATAACCGACGATAGGAATACCAAAGACCAGTGAAGGATCTTGTAAAGTTTCCCAAGACACACTTGTCATAGTACCCGGAACAGGCATACCGACAAGTTTGCCAATCTTTTGATGTTTATATACCCACGGAGTTCCGTGTGCATTCGAGTAGTTGGCCTCACATTGCAACATAATGGAAGGTTTGTTCCAACGACGGCTCGGCATATCACAGGCTTCACGTCCACGCACTACTTGTGTGAAATACTTCTGACCACTGAACAGTATTTCAATATCTTCATGCAGACGGCCACCACCGTTGAAACGGGTATCAATCACAATGCCTTCGCAGTTGTTATATTTTCCCAGAATGTCCGAGTATACAGTACGGAAGCTATCATCTCCCATCGACTGAATATGAACATATCCCAAACGTCCTTTCGACCATTTTTCAACATCTGCCGCACGTTGTTTTACCCAACGTTTGTATAACAATCCATTCAGTTGCCCGTTGGTGACCGGCATCACCACTTCTTCCCAACGCTCTTTATTTTGTGGATTGTAGATTGAAATCAATGTTTTCTTCCCTGCTTTATTATTCAGCAAGCAGGTTATGTCATTATCGAGAGTTATCTCTTCTCTATTAATCTTTTCAATGATGCAACCAGCCTTTACTTTGGTACGTGAATGATCGAACGGACCTTTTTCTATTATTTCAGCAATCTGCATTCCTTTTCCCTGATAATCCCAGTCGAACAAAAGTCCGAGATTAGAAGTGACATCTCCTTTTCCTTTGGGAGAATAACGTCCTCCGGTATGTGAAACATTCAGCTCACCCAACCACTCACTCAATAATTCTGCAAAGTCATAATTGTTATCAATATGAGGCAAGAACTTACGATAAGCATTAGTCATAGCATCCCAGTCAACCCCGTGCATATTGACATTGTAGAAACGTTTTTGATGCTGTTTGTAGACATGGTCAAACATCGTTTCACGTTCGGCAGCCAAGTCCATTTTCATTTCAGCCTGATAACTGATGGACTTCAAAGCATCCGACTTGGCATCCATCTTTTGCATAATCCGGCTTCCCAACAAAAAAATATCTCCTTTTTTGTCCAGCATCAACGATGCCCAACCGGTATTGAGTTTGTGCAGACGCTTCGTATCTTTTTCACGGAGATTCATTTTCCAAAGGTCATATCCACCTTCGAACGCAGAGAAATAGTAAAGATCTTCCCCATCTTTTGAAAGTATGGCACTACCCAAGTCGGATGAATTGGGAGTCAGACGTACGATACGGTCTTCAATGCCGTTCAGCTCGACAAGTATCTCTTTTTGATCTGCCTTATCATCAGCAGACTCATCCTGATTACTGTCTTTGCTGCTATCTACTTTGCTCTTTTCCTTGTCGGCCTTGCTTTTATCAGTCTTTCCCTTGTTAGCATTTCCTTTATCTGCTTTTTCCGCCTTAGACTTCTTTCCGTCTTTCGTCTTCTCATCGTCTTTCTCCTTTGCCTTCTTCTGTTCCTTTTCAAATTCCTTGAGTAATTCGAAATCTTCCTTACTCAAACGGTAACGATCATAAGCATCCTGATTGAGAAACACCAACATCACATCTTGCTGCGATCCCCAGGAAGCGTGCGCACGCATACCATAGCGTTCGGTTTGGAAAAGAATAGCATTCCCATCGAGTACCCAACGCGGAGCACCACTGATATATCCACTATTTGTCAGATTAGTAATTGCCCCTCCCTGTGCGCTGACAATGCCTACATCCGAATAAGGATCGTGACGGTTGCCTATAAATTCAAGAGTGAACCATTTACCATCAGGCGACCATTCGTAATCGAATCCTCCTCCGGTGTTATACCATGTAGAACCATCCGTTACCTGACGTACCTTTTTTGTTTTCAAATTGAGTACCATCAAACGATTACGGTCTTCGATAAAAGCCAATTCTTTACCGTCCGGTGAATATTGCGGATAAGTACGTTCTACCGTTTTAGACGGTAATAATACTTCCTCTTCAATAAGAGTGGCATTAGGGAAATTCGGGTCTTGCTTACGACTTATTTTGGCGGTATAAAGTTGCCAGTTACCGGTTCGCTCGCTGGCATAAACCAGTGTCCGGTTGTCCGGAGCAAAAGAAACGGCAGCTTCTTTTGCCGGAGTATTTGTGATTTGCTTGGTGGTAGCATAATCAGTTGAAGTCACGAACACATCACCACGTACAATAAAAGCAATTTGTTTACCGTCCGGAGATACAGAAGCGGAAGTTGCTCCCTGTGAGAATTTAAGTGTAGCAAGCTGCTGCTCATCATCACGGACCAGTTCTACTTTTACTTTTTCCGGACGTGCACCAGACTTCTGTGTGTATAACTCACCATCATAGGTATAACATAAGGTACCTTTATCGCTGACAGACAAAAAACGTACCGGGTGAGTTTTGAAAGTAGTCACAGCTTTCACTTCCTGTGGAGTAGTCAAAGAGAAAGTATACACATTGAAGGAACCTCCATCACGCTCACTTAAAAAATAGACAGCATTACCATCAGGTGCATACACAGGATTACGGTCCTCTCCTCCCCGGTTTGTCAGGTTCGTATGTTTTCCCGTTTGGGTATTATATAACCAGATATCTCTCGTAATGGAAGAAGTATGATGCTTTCTCCATTCATCCTCAAACCCTTTACGATCCTGATAAAGAAAGTTCTTCCCTGTTTTATCAAAACAGACCAGTTCGGCAGGAGTGCCCAGCACTTGCTCGGTACGTCCGCCGGCAACAGGAACTTTATATAATTCCGTCATTGCTCCTGTAGGAAACAGGGCAGTGCTTGCCGGATCCTGTATAGAAGCAGAGAAAAAGACATACTTTCCATCCGGAGTAAAAGCCGACGGTATTTCTGATGCAGAATGGTAGGTCAACCGCCGGGCGGCACCTCCGTCAGCAGGCATAATGAATAAGTCAAAATTTCCATTCCGGTCACTGGCAAACGCAATTTGCTTGCCATCGGGCGACCAAACTGGATTGGCTTCATAAGAGGTTTGTGTGGTGAGTTGAACAGCTGTTCCTCCTTGTGCAGGGACTTTATAAATGTCACCCTTGTAACAAAAAACAATTTCTGATCCATCCGGTGATATACGTGCATCACGCATCCACAAAGGAGTAATTGCATAGCTGGATAATGCTGATAGTACCAGCGCTAAAGAAGTTATTAGTTTCCTCATATCAAATTATTATAAATTTATTCCGATAAATCGGTTTGAATTAGTTTTCCCGTGTAATTATAAAATGTGCTGTCACCAAAGTCCTTGTAAAAGAAGGCATATTTATCCACTCCCGTACAATGACAAACGCCAATCTGTCGGGGAAGATATTCCTGTAAATAATCTGCAATGACCTGATATTTTTGTTTTTCCGCATTATGGATATGAAAACCTCCCAGAAGTAACTTACAAGGAGATTCGGGAAAGGCAGCCTGAACCGTACGCAAAATATTGGTTATTCCCCGATGAGAACAGGCACTTAATACGGAAAATCCTTCTGGTTCCACCAATACCACCGCCAATTCATCCTGAAAAGTATCCGGTATTTTGCATCCATCTTCTTGCTGAACCCAAAAACGTTCAAAATGGGTATCTGCCTGATTTATAATATCAATAGAGGGAAAAAGGAAAACTCCGGGAAGCAGTTCGGTCTGCTTTGTAATAAAGCGGAAACGGGAACGATCGAGGTTTTGTGTATGCATCATCCCGTTCTCACGTTCATCCTTGAATTTAGGAGAAAAAACCTCACGCTTACAGACAACGGTTGCCTGCGTATTCAATTCCAAAAAATAACGTAGTCCGCCCGTATGATCGCTATGACCATGAGATAATATCAAATAATCGACTTTTTGCAAGTCAATATGCAACAAGCGGGCGTTACGGATAAACAAGTCGGATGCTCCCGTATCGAAAAGTAACCGATGTCCCGATGTCTCAATATAAAGAGAAAGACCATGCTCTGCCTGCAATTTACGTCCATAGACACAATTCTCCACAAGAGTCGTTATTTTATAGCCCATGACACTTAGTTAGTTATCAAACGAATTATACAAAATAAAAAGTTCTGCCACAAAATTATAATAATTCTGTGGCAGAACAAGCAATCCAGTCAATTAAGTAATCGTAAAAAGGGGAAAAAGGTGAGGGTAGTGAGGGAGGAATTGCAACCTTTTATTTTTATATTTTATTTTTTCCTATCTATATTTTCTCTAAAAAAAAACACGAATGTTAGAAATCCTCCCTCACTACCCTCACCTTTTCCCCTCTTCTTATAAAAAAAGACGGCGGAAAATCTGGAAAACATAACCGTCTTTTCCAGATTTCCCGTCAGGTTTTAAAAGTTAAGTTCAAAACTATATCTCAAATATTCGAACAAATCCATTTATCATATTCTTTATGAATATCTTTAATATGGAAAACAAACAGTTACACCATCTTTCCCATATTATATGCTTCCTGCATGTAGGGAGTATCTTTAATCTCTCCTACTTTCCATGCACCGATTCCATAGACCGTCCCTTTTTCCTGTGGTCCTTCCAAGCAATCGAGGAAGCCACGGAAGCCGTCGATAGTACGCTCCATCATTGCTTTATCGTTTTCTGCTGCCGCAATAATGAAATAAAATTCCTTATTGGTTATTTCCGTATAACGTGCGCAACAGCGGTCAATCATTATCTTCATCTGCCCGCACATGGTGTAAAAATAGACCGGGGTTGCCATTACAATCACATCGGCAGCAATCATCTTCTCCACGATTTCCGCTGCATCATCCTTCTGCGGACAAGGTTTACCATACATACTACAAACACTGCATCCCGTACAAGGATGAACCGTTTTGTCTTTCAGAAAAATCTTCTCTACTTCATTGCCCGCCTCGATAGCACCTTTCATAAATTCATCACAAAGCAAATCCGAATTACCACCTTTACGTGGACTGGACGAAATTATCAAAACTTTTTTAGCCATAACTTTCTTTTATTACTTTCATCTTTCAGAATTAATCAGTCTTTTCACTCTGCAAAAATAGACAATTTATAACATAGCGAATGTATATAAATTACAGAGAAATATACCCAGATTACAGATTCAAACATAACAAAAGATTTTTTCTACCAATATTTAATTTATATCTTTGTCCACAATACGAACAACATGATACAATGAAAAAAATACAACTGACCGACACACATAAAGAAAAGCTGTTTCAAATCCCCCTTTTCCGGAATTTGCCCTTAAACATTAAAGAATCCCTATTGGAGAAACTAGATTTCGTAGTCTATATAGCAAACAAGAAAGAGATAGTTGTTACGCAGGGAACGCCTTGCAACAAACTGTATGTGTTGTTGGAAGGGAAATTGCGCACGGATATTATCGACGGACTGGGAAATGAAGTGATGATTGAATATATCATTGCGCCACGCACTTTTGCCACTCCACATCTTTTTAGCTCGGACAACACATTGCCGGCTACTTTCACTGCCCTTGAGGACAGTGTGATACTTATGGCAACAAAGGATTCTACCTTTAAAGTTATCAGCCAGGACCCGCAAGTATTGCACAATTTTCTCTGCATTGCAGGCAATTGCAATATCTGTACCGTATCACGTCTGAAACCACTCTCCCGCAAGACTGTCCGGGAAAGATTTATCGTTTATCTGTTCGAGCACAAGAAGAAAGATTCCCTGATAGTGGAGATTACACATACGCAATCCCAACTTGCCGAATACCTGAATGTATCACGTCCCGCCTTATCGAAAGAAATTAATAAGATTATCAAGGAAGGGCTTATCACTATGGAAGGGAAACGGGTGGAAATTTTGAATAAGGCCGCTTTAGAGAAATTCATATAATAAAGAAACAGGGGCAGGGTTGAAACTAAGGAATAATTTAGCTCTTATATCGAAAACAAGTTAAATATATAAATGAGCCGAAGAGAAATAAAACTGTTTTTGCTATATTTGCAATCAGAAAGAAAAGCAAAAAAATATGACAGATGAACAATTAGGGCAAATGAAGCTTATCTTCAATTACAACGATGTATTCTACAGCTTCTTCTATGATGACCTCAGCGGCTGCGTACATCGCTCCCGCGAATATGCCATCAATTACGTCTATTCGGGTGAGATGATTCTCGACAATGGCAATGAGCAAATTCATGTCGGAAAAGGCGAATGCGTCTTCATACCGCGCGACCATCACATTACGATGTACAAGAAGACGAAAGATGGTGAACGCTACTGCGGTATCTTCCTGATGTTCACACGTCGTTTCTTACGTGAAATGTACGGTAAGTTGGAACAACGTAAAGTACCGACCAATACCGCGAAACTCAATTCCGGAGTGATAAAACTTCCGAAAACGGCCGAACTCGCCAGTCTGTTCGCTTCGATGACGCCCTACTTCGATCCGAAGGTGAAACCTGCGGATGACCTGATGCAACTGAAATTGCAGGAAGGTCTGCTCGCATTATTACATATCGACAAAAAGTTCGCGCCGACGCTTTTCGACTTCAATGAACCGTGGAAAATAGATATTCTGGAATTTATGAACGAGAACTACATGTACGAGCTCACGATGGAAGAGATGGCACACTACACGGGACGCAGCCTTGCCACATTCAAACGGGATTTCAAGAAAATCAGCGACCTCACTCCCGAAAAATGGCTTATCCGTAAACGACTCGAAGTAGCTTACGCCCTGATGAAAGAGGGCGGCAAAAAGGTCGTGGATGTTTATGCCGAAGTCGGTTTCAAGAACCCGTCTCACTTCTCAACCGCCTTCAAAAAACAGTACGGTATGCCGCCGACCGCCACATTCGTGTAAATCGGAGCAAAATATATTGAGTTTTTTAATTAAATTATTTAAGCCTCACTGCGACATCGCAGTGAGGCTTTCACATCAACTTACAGCTTGTTCCTTACAGTAACCTTACGGTAAGGGCAGCCCTGATAATTTACCGGAAAATATAGAGCATACAATCTTCATAGCAATGTGTATGCTGATGCCATATTGTCCACCGCCAAACTTGATTATCATAAATTCAGAACTACTTTTCCAGCCATTTGCATGGAGCTTTTAAGAAAATAGATAGTTGAGCTTTTGAGTAACTCCTTTTGAGCCCGACAATAATGTGCCGCTTATTTTATAGCCGTACCTTTGCAATATGAAATAGAACAATAACCATTTAAATAATAGAATGATGAGAACAGCGAATTTTAAATCCGCAGCTATCGCAGCCTTGTTAAGTATGGGGTTGCTTACCGGCTGCACGAACGGTATTACAAATCAAAAAACAAGTAATCATATGGACACATTGAATCTTACACAGGAATGGGACAAAAAGTTCCCACAGAGCAACAAGGTTAATCATCGTAAAGTAACCTTCAAAAACCGCTATGGCATCACACTTGCCGCCGACTTGTACGAACCCAAGAATATCGAAAGTAAAGTCCCTGCCATTGCCGTTAGCGGCCCTTTCGGGGCTGTGAAGGAACAGTCATCGGGACTTTATGCGCAGACAATGGCCGAACGCGGATTCCTCACCCTTGCGTTCGACCCCTCTTATACGGGCGAGAGCGGTGGCGAACCCCGTAATGTGGCATCGCCCGACATCAACACCGAAGATTTTAGCGCGGCAGTGGATTTCCTGATTGCACACCCCAATGTAGATGCCAAACGCATCGGTATCATCGGCATCTGCGGATTCGGTGGTATGGGACTGAATGCCGCGGCAATGGACACGCGCATCAAAGCAACAGTAGCTTCTACAATGTACGATATGAGCCGCGTGAATGCCAACGGCTATTTCGATGCCGAGGACAGTGCCGAAGTACGCCGCAACAAACGCGAGGCGATGAATGCTATCCGGACCCGTGATGCACAGAACGGCACGGCCACTCCCGGTACGCCCGGTCTGCCCACTAGCATCAAGGGCGACGAGCCGCAATTCGTCAAAGACTACTTCGATTATTACAAGACTGAACGTGCTTTTCACGCCCGTGCCATCAATTCTAATGGTGCATGGAACCCCACGATGGCTCTTTCGTTCATCAATATGCCATTGTTAACCTATATCCACGAGATTGATAATGCTGTATTGCTCATTCACGGCGAAAATGCCCATTCGCGTTATTTCAGCGAGGATGCCTTCAAACGCCTCAAGGGCAACAACAAGGAGTTACTAATCGTTCCCGGAGCCAACCACACCGACCTTTACGACCGGAAGATTCCGTTTGACAAACTGGAAGCATTTTTCAAGTCAAACCTCAAATAAAATAAAAACATGAGTATATCAACTAAAAATAAGCATAACCACTTGTTGATGTTCATCCTCACACTCGGAGTATTCGGAATATTGAATACTGAAATGGGAGTAGTGGGCATCATCCCCATCATTGCCGAAACCTTCGGTGTTACGGTGCCGGATGCGGGTTGGACGGTCAGCCTCTTTGCGCTGATCATTGCCTTCTCTGCTCCCGTCGTACCGTTACTTTTTTCACGGGTAAACCGTAAAACGGTCATGGTGCTCGCCTTGTCCGTGTTCGTGATTTCCAACCTCGTTTCGGTCTTCACGACGAACTTTACCGTACTGTTGATAACCCGTGCGATTCCGGCATTCTTTCATCCGCTCTATGTATCCATCGCTTTCTCAACCGCAGCCTCTTCCGTTAGTCGGGAGGATGCTCCGAAAGCCGTTTCCAAAATCTTTGCCGGAGTATCGGCAGGAATGGTGCTCGGAGTGCCCGTGACGAGCTACATCGCCAGTGAATTTTCATTCTCTGCAGCAATGGTATTTTTTACCGTTGTTAATACATTTGTACTGCTCGCCACTATTTTCCTCATACCGTCCATGCCCGTTAAGGAACGGTTATCGTATGGCACACAACTCAGCGTTTTGAAAAAGCCCGTATTGTGGAACTCCTTCCTTGCGGCATTACTGATGAATGCAGCCATGTTCGGATTTTACAGCTACTTGTCCGATTACCTGATAACGGTTACAGATGTCTCCTTCAAGGTAATCAGCCTTCTGCTGTTTGTTTACGGCATGGCAAATATCGTCGGAAATATCGCAGCCGGAAAGTTGTTGGCACAACATCCTTTCGCCACGTTGAAATACGTACCTGCCATCATGGCGATACTTTATCTCGTACTTTACGGACTAGGGAAACTGACCATACCAACGTCAATCGTCATTCTGATATTGGGAATATTCGCAGGTATTGCAAATAACGGGAATCAATTCATGGTATCTACGTCGGCAACCGAAGCACCCGATTTTGCCAACGGATTGTTCCTGACCGCCGCAAATCTCGGAACAGCGTTGGGAGCGGCAATATGTGGCATGTTCATAACTGTATGGGGAACACAATCATCTCCGTTGGGAGCTGTGGCATTCCTGCTTGTCGGAGTGGCAAGCATTATTATCAGGAATAGCTTAATGAGCCGCAATAAACACATAATGGCAGTGACAATATGAAGAAAACAGAACGACCAATAATCACTTTCCCGAATGGACAAACTGTTTGTCCGTTGGGACAAGGCACATGGAAAATGGGACAATCCGCCGCACGGCGGCATGAAGAAATACGGGCATTACAACATGGCATCGAGCTGGGAATGAACCTTGTCGATACTGCCGAGATGTACGACAACGAGGAACTGGTAGGCGAAGCTGTCCGCGACTGTAGAGAGAAAGTGCTTCTCGTGAGCAAAGTTTTACCGAGTAATGCAAGCTATCGTGGAACGAAACTCGCCTGTGAACGAAGTTTGCTGAAGCTCGGAACGGAGTATATCGACCTCTACCTGTTGCACTGGAAAGGACGCCATCCTTATGAAGAAACCGTTCGGGCGATGACCGAATTGCAACAAGAGGGAAAAATCCGTTTATGGGGTGTCAGTAATATGGACACAGCCGACATGGAACGTATTGTTTCACTGTCCGGTGGAAGCGGCTGCGCCACCGATCAGGTACTCTATAACCTCGGCGACCGGGGCATAGAGTTCGACCTCATGCCGTGGTGCGCTGCCCGTAGAATGCCACTTATGGCTTATTCGCCCATCGGAGAAGGACGACTTCTGCACCACCATACATTGGTGGAAATCGCCCGGCGACACGATGTATCGCCTGCACAAATCGCATTGTCGTGGACGATGCGTCAGCTCGGTATCATTGCCATACCCAAAGCCGGTAATGTAACCCATGTGGAAGATAATTTCCGAAGCCTTTCCATTCATCTGACAGAGGAAGATTTGCATGATTTGGATACCGCGTTTCCCGCACCGGCACGGAAAATACCATTGGCAGGTTGGTAATAACATGAAATGCTATAAATTATGAACTATAATAAGAAAAATGAATAAAGTCATAGATAGTATGCTGGCACATCGTTCCATCCGTTCATACACCGACAGAACGGTAAGTGATGAAGATTTAAACTCCATCATCCGTGCCGTACAAGCCGCACCGAACTGGGTAAACCTGCAACTCGTTTCCATAATTGCAGTAAAGAATACCGACCATAGAAGACGTTTAGCCGAATTATGCGGAAATCAGGTACACATTGCCGAAGCTCCCGTATTCCTCGTGTTCTGTACTGATTACCATAGGGTGGCTCTTGCCTGCCATAAGAAAGAGCAAACGCTCGATGAAGTAATGCAGGACATTGACACATTGCTCGTGGGAGCTCATGAAGTCGGTATCGCTCTCGAAGCGGCTGTCGTGGCTGCCGAATCATTGGGATTGGGAACAGTCCCTATTGGAGATGTACGTAAAAATGCGCTGGAAATTGTCCATGAATTGCAACTTCCGGAATATGTCTTTCCTATGTTGGGATTATGTATCGGCTACCCCGCAGAAGAACCGGGATTAAAGCCTCGTTTTCCACAACAGGCTGTCTTTTTCGAAGAGACATATAAGACTGATTTAAAAGATAAACTCGCTGAATATGACGTTATCTACGCCCATTATCTTAAAGAACGTCCATGGAATAATCGTGTAGGCAACTGGACAGACCTGGCAGCTGATTTCTACCGACATCCGTTTCATTACAAAGGAGTTGCGGATGCCTTAAGTCAACAGGGATTTACCTCGGCTAAAAGCAGATATTCGGTATAGAGATCAAAGTCCTAAAATCCCGGTCAACATAAGTCAACCGGGATTCTCATCATTCTGTTTATTTCTCTACCATTTAGTGAAAAATACTTTCGGATTGATATTCAACGATACCCATCCCCAATCCTGCCAGCTTTTATGATTGCCGGTTTTCACAGCGTCCATCGTCTTCGTACCACGCATAAAAGAATATCCGGCAGAGAGTTTCACATCTTTCATGATCGACCAGTTTATCTGATAATCGACTTCCGAACCTAAATATTTCTTCAAGTCCTGAACCTTTACAGCTGTACAAAAATAATGGTAATTAAGTTCCATATCTACCTTGCCAGATAGACGGAAACGACCTCCGATACGAGCATCCATCAATCCCGGTGCATAACCGTTTGCAAATGTAGAAGCATAAAAATAATCCATTGCTCCATAGAATTTATGATGGGTCCCATAAAGAGGATCAAAAGCCTTATACTTACCGCCATTTCCTTTATCACCGCTTAAATAATCAAAACTAGCCACGGCTCCCCATGTCTGATTAAACGTATAGGCGGCTTGTATGCTACCCATCAAAGCTGAAACTTTCTCCGCAGCTTTATTCTTACCCATCTGATAGTAGAAAGCACCATCCAGATTCCAGTTACTATTCTTATAAGTGAGGTAAGTACCCATTGTTTGTAAATAGCGGGTATGAGAATCATCCGTGGCTTTATCACCCGTTTCCAATCCCAGATTCATAAACAACAAAGAAGCTCCGAACGGAACATTATCCGCTTTATAATGATACCAGACGGTTTGCATATTCTTATAAGGCTGTCCGGTAGAAGAATCATAGTAAGTACCTCCACTTGTTCTATTGTCATTATTCTGGTTAAAAGCAAGAATCAGATGGACTTCATTATTTTTGTTGGCATATCCCAGCTTCAATGCATCGTGGTAACGGCCCGCTACATTCCAATCCAGTCCTCCCAAAATACGTTCATCATCATAAATCAATGACTGACGTCCCAGTTGAGCAAAGAACCCTTCATCAAAGTTCAGTTTCGCCCAAGCCTCATTCAACATAAAGCGCCCGTTCTTCTCAATCTGCGGGTCTTGTCCCCAAACACCGACATGCTGTGCCGACATCTTTAGTTCCAGATCCGAACGTTTATAATCCATCGAGAGGCGTGCACGGTTATTGATGAAAGATGTAGGAGCTACCCCTTCATCCCGTGGAGTCAATGCACCATTCCGATACTCCGCACGAGGTCTAATTTGCATAGACATCGTAAATTCATTCTCTTTCTCCGTGTTTTGTGTATATGCCATGCTTGGCAATAGCATAAGCAAGAATGACCAATAAGGTGTTTTCATTGATATTGAAGTTTAAGTGATTCGATATTTCAATTTAAATTATAAGTATGCACACTGACTCCTTGCGCGGCCGGAAGGTAATTGATTCCATACCAGCACATTTGCAACAGGACAAATGATACTAACAGAATAATCAACGCAGGACGTGCCTTCAATGGCTTGCCCAATCTGAAATGGATATACACCAGATAAGCGAACCAGGTAGCTGCCGCCCAAGTCTCTTTCGGGTCCCAAGCCCAGTAATGTCCCCAGGCTTCTTTTGCCCAGATAGCTCCGGTAAGCATACCTAATGTCATAAATGCCAGACCTACATAGGTGAGGTTGTCACACAAATCCATTTCTTTCCGTTCAATCTCCTTCTTTTTGAACCAAAGCAGATAGACGGCCATCACCGTCGCCGCTCCCAACATAGCATAAGCAAACATATACACAATGACATGAGGGGCAAACCACGGGCTTTGCAAAGCAGGCATCAACGTCTTATTATGAATCTCCGGTTTGAAGATATTGATACAAATAAAGACCAATGAAAGGATGCAACTGAAACTTAAAATCCATTTATACTTCCAGCGTGCATAGGTTATCAATCCCGCCAACGGAAGGAAGAAAGAATACCACAGCCGTGTCTCTCCCATTGTCCGCATCGGAGGACGTTCTAATGAAATCCACATTCCGATAATGAAACTGAAGAAAATAGCCAGACCTAAGAAAGTAAATCCATAAGCCCATCCCGTTTTTGTACCTTTCCAGGCAGCAAAAGCTCCCAAAGCCCAACAAACCAGTGCGGCTATTGCAAATAGTATAAAGTATTCCCAACTCATGCTTTGTCCTCCTCTTTCCTCTTTTGTGCGCTGACAAACAGACAGATGGCTCCTGCCATCATCATTATTATTCCTGTGTAAACAACCGGCAACCACGGATCGCGAACCAACTCGAAGACACTGATATCGCTCCATCGTCCCTTTGTTTCATCGTAACTAAGTTGATAAATTTTCCAACCTTCTATCTCCATCGGGCGGTTCACTTCAATGGTTCCTCCCGTGATCGTTCCTTCTTGTGTGTAAATCTTCACTTCCGATACAAATCGCTGCGGTTCCCGTTCCGGCATTACAATACTGGTTAAAGAATCCAGCCGGATTGCCTTATAGGGAAAAAGAAAACTACCGCAACTTACCCATCCCTCTTTGGTTGTTTGATTCTTCTGATTGACTGCTTTCAGATAGACAGCATAAGTCGCTCCCATCGAATGAAATTCAGTAAACTTCAAAGTATCTTCGGTAGCCACAGAAGCAGCCATCGGAATAGATTGCTCAATAGTTAGCTGCCAGTCCTGCAAGCTGCCATTTGTCACTCCCTCTTCCAACAATACATGTACAGGAGATTTTTCGGGAAGCGTACGGCCGGTTTCATTATCAATCAACATCAGTTTCGGAGGATATTCGTCGATAGTGAAATCCTTCAGTTCGATAGCCAGCGGAAGTTCAATCAGTTGACCTTTATCATCCGTAGCCCGCCATTCGGCACTTCCCATCCGGGTTGTCATTTTCAACCTTTGCATATCGGCATTTCCCAAAGTGGCTGTTATCAGTGCAATAAACAATCCGATATGATTCAGTAGGAAAGAAATCCTGCTGATCTTCAAAGAGAAACCGGTGCGAAGGATTGTCAGCCCCAAGGCGGTGACCATCCAAAAGTAGAGCAGGACAAAAGGCCAGGAAGAAATCATCTGCGAAAATCCCAGCAGATCAGCCGGAGCATGACCGGAAGGAGCCTGCCGGATCAGTCCCATCACTACCGTCATGCCGACCACCCACAATAGAGACGAGACAGCAGCGGAATAATGACTCAACCATCCGAATAAATAGACACGTTTGCGAAGAAGGTGCATGGCTACCAAAGCAATGATATAAACCACTAACACAATCACATTGACCGGACAGGCAAACAGGTCCCAATGTATGGCTCCCACTGTCATTTGCAGCAATAGCCCTATCACCAGTAATCCTGCGCCAATCACCAGCCCTTCTTTATAACTCCATGGTTTGCTCCACATATATAAATTCTCTTATTTCTGTGCCAGACGGCCGTTTTCTTTCGCTTTCTCCAACCATGCCGGAACAGTTGTTTTCAGGAATTTCTCCTTAGCCGCTCTTTCAGCATCCATATCCAAGCCGATATATTCCTGTGCTTTTGCCTTTGTTGAAATGTCCGGCATCGGAACATCTCCCGTATATCCATTCTTTGCCAATACTTTGGATACAGCCAGACGGGCTTGCATGGCACGATCCAATCCATGAGAAAGAATTCTCTGAATTTCCTGCGGTGCGTGGAAAGAACCTCCGTGTGAAGCTACTCCGAAATCCCAACGCCATTGTGCCTGACGAATCAGTGCGAGCACATCTTTCATCTGTGTTTCTGTAGCACCCTTGTCCCAGGCAAATTTAGCTTCGATATGTGCTTTTGCCAATTCCTGTTCCAGACGGTTACGGATTTCATTCGCTTTACGTTGGCGTTCGTACACATTATTACGTAAAGTCTCTTCACTTTCGCGGTGACAAACCTGACAGGTGCGGTCAATCATAGCCAACGGGCTTTGGATATGGTGATCGCTGAATTTCACACCACCTTCACTCTTATACGGCATGTGGCAATCGGCACAAGAGACACCTCTCTGTCCGTGGATACCCATCTGACAAATCTCATAGTCAGGATGCTGTGCTTTCAGAATCGGAGTACGGCTCAATTTATGAATATAATCATAAAAACCGGCCTCATCATAATAAGCCTCCATATCTTCTACCGTAAAACCTTTGTCCCAGGGGAAAGTCAGGTATTTACCATCCCCTTTGAAATAATATTCCACATGACATTGTGCACATACCAATGAACGCATCTCCTGCGGAGTAGCTTTAGTGATGTCTTTACCCTGACGTTGGAAAGCCTCTATCAAAGCGGGACGACTGATATGAAGATTCATTGTTTCGGGATCATGACAATCGGAGCATCCGATAGGATTCACAATTTCGGCGCCCATAGCCCCCCATTTATTGTTATAGAAAGAATCGACACCCAATGCCTCCATCATACGGGGAACATCCGGACTCTTACAAGTCCAGCAGGTAGACGGTTGAGGACCTTCGGTCGGGCTCATGGGCGAACCGGTACGCAAAGATGCCGTAATATCCTCAATGGCATGCATGTGTCCCCGTGGAGTGGAATAATCTTTTGAGAAAGCATATCCCGCCCATAGAATCACCATTTCAGGACGTTTTTCCAAAGCATCTACAGCAATATTTCCATTAAATTCACTCTCAAAGTCAGTCTTTGCAGTCTCCGTCCAAGTCTGGTATTCACGGGGAAAGTCATCCTTAAACAGTTCATTTCGTGCTTCAATCCCTTTGATAACGTTTTTACGGTTATTGAAAATGCTGGCAACTTCCGCCCTCCGTTCCATCAACGCAGAAACGCATAATCCCAAAACAAATACAACGACCATTGAACCTCCGAACAACAGCCATCCTTGCCATGATTTTAATTTCTTTTCCATTGTATATCGGTTTTATTATTTTATTACGTATTTCATTTCTTATTTATCTTTCTGATTCACCATCTTCCAAAGCCATTCGGGAACAGGCGATTCCGGAAGAGGAACAATCGCTCCCGGAGTACCGGACAGGGAATTCTTTCCACCATGAGGAACATCACGATGGCAATCCCAGCAAGCCTTCCCCTCTCCTACCTGTGACATCATATAATCAATCTTCCCCGTCTTCACAAATTCCGTATTGAGTTGTGTATGACAGCGGATGCAATTATTCATAATCACTTCGGAACTGGCTTCATGAGCCTGAATGACCTGCGGCTCGCTTTTGGTAAGAAATGCAGCCACGTGTTTCATACCGTCCATACCTTTAAAGGTCCATTTCTTCACAGCATTTTCATGCGGCACATGACAATCATTGCAAGTGGCATTCCGGGCATGTGAACTATGGAACCAGGTTGCATAGTAAGGAATCATAATGTGACAATTCACGCATGCAGCCGGGTCATCTCCAAGATAGGTATGCGCCCGGAGCATATACATAAACAGTGCTCCTCCACCCACAATAACACCGCCAATGATGACAGCCGCTACCTTCCATTTATAAGAAGGAAAGAGTCGATTTATTATTGGAAACTTCATCATACGAAAAAGTATTTTTCACAAAAGTAAAGGATTGGAAACAAAAAAGGTGTAATAGATATTACACCTTTCGAAAGAAAAAATACTCATTACGTAAAAAAACAGAATGGGAATGTGTCAAACGTCCCTTTTTGACCTCACCTCATTCTTTCTCTATGTATTGTCTTATTCATCATGGTGATGGTCTTCGTCTTCCACCTCATTACTTAATTTGATATTGCGTGCGATATAAGATTCGTTACCTGCGGCATCCGTGCAATAAACCATCAAATGATAATCTCCTGCAGTAGCATTGGCCGGTATTACAATATCGTGATGATGAATATGGGCGGTTTTCTGTCCGGACACATCGTAGGATCTGTTGAAACTAAAATCTACTGTTTCCTGTGCAGCTCTGCTATTACCTCCGTGTGAATGGTGGTCGAAATTACTATGAATTTCAATCTTATAGGATTTCAGCATGACATCATCCGACAAATCCATTTCAAAATGAACCCCATGTTCGTTTCCTATCTCCAAAGCCTGACCTTCTTCCGGTTCGTGAAGTTCAATCAGAGGTTTGGTCGTATCGCTGGAGTCATCATTATCACAAGAGGAAAACATGAAAGTAACTGTTGCCAAAAGGCTAATCATTGGGAGATAAAATTTATTTTTCATTTCAGTAATTTTTTAAATGGAACTTTGATTAATATCTGGAAGTTACGTCCCGGTTCGGGGATTTCAACTTTCCTGTAAAAACTAAGATGATTGTAATATCGGGTATCGAATATATTCCGGGCGGTCAGGGTTATTTCAATCTCATTGTTTCCACCTATCGGAATATTCAATGAACCACCCAGATGAAAGAGATTTGCTCCGGCTGTACGGTCTTCGTTACGGTCCACTCTATTTTGCCGGGCAATGCTCTGCCATTCTGCATACAACATATACCGATTCTTTTGCCAGGTTAATGTATTGCGCATAACAGGAGGTGGCGAGAAACTCAATGGAATATGTTCATCACAATTATAGGTGTAAACGTATTCAGCGGAAATCCGATAATTGAAGTTGCGTAGAAAATCAACATCTACGGTAGCTTCAGTTCCTGCAAATAGCGCTTCTGCTCCGGTATAGCGATAGATTTGTCCGGCATGAGGCAATACAGACCACTCTCCGGTAGGACGCAGAAAGATGTAATTGCTGAACCAACTGACAAATGGAGAGACGGAGAAAGAAATTCCCCGGTACTTCAGATGATAAGAAGCGTCCAGTTGCCAGCCTTGTTCGGACTTTAGGTTTGCATCTCCCTGTTCATGGCGGAAAGTGCCGTGATGTACACCGTTGGCAGCCAACTCATTCGCACCGGGCAGGCGGAAACTACGCCCGATATTCACCTTTACCAGATGTTTGTCGGAGGGAGTCCATACCAATCCCAGAGAAAGAGAATAATCACCGTAGTGCTTATTCACAGAGTGACTGTTCCACTTGTAGAAGTCTATCTGTTCCGGATCATAGCCCTGTTTCCGAAGATAATCGGCAAGGTAAGTATCTTCATGCGAAGAGATATTCATATATCCGTAGTCATATCGCACTCCTCCGCTGACTGAAAACACATTGTTGGGTCTGTATGTCGTAAGCCAAAGCATTCCGGTAGTGGAACGGCGATATTCAGGCAGTAAAAACGAATAGCCGGAAATGTCGTTCCGTTGATGTTGTCCATCCCACCCCAATGTATGTTCCCACGAAGAAGAACCAATAAAACGAGCTTTCACCGAAGCACTGAAAGTGTTCAGATTAAAAGCAAGTTCCTTGTCGGGGTCTTTCTCCGGTGCGGGTTGCGAACCATAGTGAGTATGGAAAGCACTCCACTCTTCACGGTGATTGTTCTGGAAACCTAAATCGCCTGACAAGATCAGTTTCTCCCATGCATATTGCTGGTGGGTGGTCACTTTCAGGTGATTCACTTTACTGAATGGCAATTCAATATTACGGCTGTCTCCATCATCTTCCACACGTGACGCATCGGGTATGCCATGTGCCCCCGGAAAGAATCCCGTCTTTTGATATACATTACTCACAGCATAATTCGCTTTATAGGCTCTTCGTTGATATTGGGTAAAAAGTCCGATATTGCGTTCAATGCCTGCTGTATTCTTGAGTTTACGCCCATATATGGGAATTCTTTGTGTCAGGTAGACAATAGAATCCGTCGGAATACGATAGTCACCGAAATGTTGTTCCGAATAACGAATATGGGAGTACCAGGCATTCTTCCTGATTCCCAGCATCAGTGATCCTCCGATGGTTCCATTGACTGATTTACCCAGCAGTGTGACATCTCCGAATACACGATTATCAGCAGGAACAGCCGACGGAACAACATCAATCACTCCTCCCATTGCATCACTGCCATAGAGCAGTGAGGAGGGTCCTTTCAATACATTGACTGCTCCGATATTGAAAGCATCCAGTTCTAGTCCGTGATCGGCTCCCCATTGTTGTCCTTCCTGTTTGATTCCGTTTTCCAATACAGCAATCCGGTTGAATCCCATTCCGCGAATCATCGGTTTGGAGAAGCCCGAACCAATATCCATTGCCTGTACTCCGGGAATATTCTCCATCGCCTGCATGAAGTTTCCTGTAAAATGTTTGCGCAAAAAATCCTGATCGGCTACATCAACCGTAAGGGCAGACTTTTTCGCTTGACGTTGCTGGTACGTTTCGGTTACCACAACATCAGGCAAAAGCATGCTCTTGATTGAATCGGATTTCTGTGCATGGACGGATAAGGTTACAAATAGCCCTATTACGCCCGAAATAATTCCGATACGCATCAATTACAATCTTTTATTTAATGTGTAAAATGAATGTAAGGATAGATTGAAAGCCAATCTATCTCCATTGAAAATATGAGTATGTAATCATGCGACCGGAGGCCCGCGTAAATGATGCGAATAAGTTCGTTTGCAAACAACCTTATCCTGGTAAATAATCGGCTCGTAGGGCACGAGCGTCAGTGTGTAATGAAATTCTATCGGTTGAGGTTCAGTAAAGAAAGAAAGGGAGTATTGGCAGATCGCACAATCATCAGATGATTGGTGAGAATGCTTTGCATGGGAACACGACTTTTCATCCTCACTTCCATGATAGTGAAAGGTCTTCACTACAAAGAAGGGAATGAATGTCATGAATAACATCCATGCTATATATACCCTTATATTTTTCTTTTGATACATTCTCCCTCTATTGATTAATAGAATAGCGGGACAAATATAACAGTATGAAAAATAATCAGCAAGTTATACATCTTAATATGTGTTATCAGTAATAGAGTTCACCTCCCTTAATGTCCAAATCTCTTCATATTCATAAGCCTCTCCCGGCTTTAGCTTAACCATAGGACTGTTCGGTTCCATTTCCAAAAATTCATCATTTAAATAAATCATGTTAGGAAAACACACCTGCAAATTATTATCATATTTCCCCTGTGGAACATACTTATTTTGTTTGATATACAAATAATCACTGAACTGATAGAAATACATACCGTTTGTAGTATTTATCCCATATTTCTTTTGTTCGTCTCCTCCGGGAAATGCGGTAAAATAATGATTCTCTACATGAATACGTTCCTGCAGATGATGAGAGGGAATTAATGTATCTGCTGACAATGAAATCTCACTAAATCCCAATGGATATTGTGAATTTGGCATCGCTTCACAATAGTAAATCCCACCGGCAGGCAGTAATGTACGTGTCCAGAAACAATATTCAACCTCCCCATTTGAAATATTAGACATTCGCTGTTTAATATGCAGAACCGGCTGGTTCTCTTCCAAAAAGTAAATCCGCTCCACCTGAATACCCATCGCCTGTGAGGGATGGCTGACCAAGCGCAATTTATCTTCCTCAATAAAGGTTTGATAAGGTCCTGCCCAAATTGAATCATGGATATTCTCCGTTCTACGTTCATTACCGATATCAAATCTACCGGCATCAGGACTTCGTCTTGTTCGTATATAGTTCTCTACAGTCCAACCGTTGATAACAGAATCACTCCACAATATATTATCTCCACGACTCTCTAAGCCGAAATATAGAATTTGTCCGCCATACGTCGGATTAACAATTACGGAAACAACCCTGTTAGATAGCTTAAGGCAGTTCTCCCACCCTCTGTAAGAAACTGTATCAACCTCCTGAACCGGACGATGTGAACAGGATAAACAGAGAAAAAACAAAAGAATGAATAGTATATATTTCATAAAAGGCCAACCTCTCTTGATTTATTTAAATTCCTTTGGAGAGGATTTGAGAAGTCCTCTCCAAAGGATCATTTTATACCGGAATAATTTCGACAGAGAATGTAGAAGATATTGTTTTATTAAGCCAGATTACGAGGCTTCCTCCTACTTTATCACTCAAATAGTCACTATCAGACACCAACGTCTTTCCACCAACCTTGACCGTTACATTTCCGCTTCCGGTCCAATTATCAATTCTAAATACAGGATTCTTCACTGCGCCGGTAGGGTTACAAGTAAACTGACAACTTCCTGTACCTGTCGTTTTCATCAAAACCATCTCCCGTTTGGAATACCCTGTTACATCCGGATTATAAGAAACTCCGTTCAGATTCGTCGGGCTTCCCATATACAGCCATCCTCTTGTATACGCATCTATATCAGAAGCCGCATCAGGTTGATTGATACCCAACAGCATCAAATATACTCTATATTTATTTCCATCCGAATTAATCTGATAAGCAGTATTCCAGGAAACGTCCCCTTTAGCCTCCACGCCAATCAATGAAGAATGAGAGACCTGTGACGGCCAGGTAGCCGTTGACTTATCATAATCCCCATAACGGGCATTTAAATAGGGTTGTTTATCTACCGGCCAATGAGACATCTGATAATTTATATCATGCCAGGTCAAGTCATTCTCAATCGGCAACGGAGAGACTTCCGGACGTTCAGGAGTATAAGAGAAAACAGAAAAAGCATCAGGAGCATTATTTAAATGAGCAGTATAGATTTGCTCTTTCCAGTTTTTCACATTCTGGTTGACTTCATCAAATGGTTTAGCCGGATAAAGATCATACCGGTTGCCTGAAAGATTAGAAATACTAAAAGCCGGTTGTTTCACATGATCTGACGGAATGGATGAACTGCCGGAAATAACCATGGGCTCACTCAACTCATGATAGCGATAATAAGCCTGTCCCGCCTGTTTCTGAATATACTCGATGCGTCTCACGCCTACTCCGTCAGCATAGAAAGTATAATACTCGTCTACTTCCGGATATATCCCGTCAGGATAAGGAGCCTTATAATCCGGATTTACCAACGCATAATGGTACTTAACCACTTTCCTTACTTTATTATTCTCTATGATATCCACTTTCGCATGCGCCAACAAACGATCCGACATTGGCTCGAAGCATCCTTTACTCAAATCCGACCATGTTTCAGCAAACTCATAACAATAAAGCAATTCGTTATTCATGTGCCAAACAGGTACAAAGTTTGCCTCCGACCAGAAAACAAATTGTCTGTTTTGTGCAGCAGCCGGGCAATGTTTCGGATTGAAACTGATTACCGTCGCATCCCCCGGAAAGCCAGCCCATGTAAAATTACGCTGTTTTACATCAAATTCCGGAGAGGACTCCACGACATCTTCAGCCGAAAACTCTTCAAAACGAATATCTGAAAAGTTCACTTCTGTCGAGTTTTCATTACCATTCCTGACTATCGGACAAATAAAATAGTTCTGTCCCTGTCCTCCCCAATCTTTCGATTGAGCAAGTTCAATCCAGTTCTCATGAAATTTCCCATCAATTTCTTTTCCAACACTCACATAAAAATGAAAGAAACCGGATATCTTATTCCTGATGATACGTGCCTTACCTGTAGAAGCTGTAAAAGGAACAGAAAAATAGCTATTATTGAGAGGTATGGAATAACGGAAAGAATAATCGTTTTTATTTATCTTCTTCGTATTATCCAAAACGTTATCTATTCCGTCCTGACGATCCAATACCCGTACGGTCGACACACCGGATTCTGTACACACACTCACCGAAGTATAATTATTGAAATCCGGTTTCCCGTTCTTCTCCCGGACAATAGCCAAGCCAAAGTTAGTTGTTTTATCAGCTGTTACCTCCGCAATAAAATGTCCCTGCGCAATCTGTGGCAGACAAACACCATAAGTAGAATTCTTCCCGTTTAACCCTATTTTTACAGAGGAACCGGAAACATCAAAACGACCATTAGCCCCTATCGTTAAAGCGATAGGCTGATACTCCGTAACCACAGGAGGAGCCGGTTTTTCTTCTGGATTAACCGGCATATAGGGATCATCCAAAGTGCAAGCTATCAGGCTGGAAAGCAGACAAGCTGCCAATATATTATTCATTATCTTCTTCATTTTTATTATGTATTAATAGGTCCGATTGAGATATACATTTCACAATCAATTGACTTGATTTACCGAGAGATATTTCAATTGCTTCTCAAAAGCCGCCGCTGAAAGATGAGTCTTCACCTGAACCACTTCCTCTTTTCCCGGTATCAGCGTTACGTAATTCTGCTCAAAGAAACTTTCATCGTCATCTACATAAAGATAAAGCCCTCTAATCAGTGCAGAAGAACGAAGCCGTAAATTGACTCCTTCATTGGTCTTCTCCACCGTTATAATAGGAGCCACCTTTGAATAAGTATACTGATTGGAGTAGACCGGATAATGGATGTTCGAAGAAACTGTTTTACCATTTTCATTCAACGTCACATAAATGAAAACTTCGTTCTCTTTCTTACCTCCATAAAGTTCCGTAGTTGTTATCGAAGCCACATCTTCACACCCATTAGCACCCAAATCAAATGAAACTTTCTTTGAGAACACCGTCTGTCCCTCCAAAGTCAGAGTCGTTATCTCCAACTCTCCTTTCATCTTTTGCAAACGATCGGAAATGGCCTTGAATACGACTTGTTTTCCGGAAGCATAAGGAGAAACCAATACCTCGTCATATGCATCGCGAGCATAATACTGTAAAGCCTTCCATCTGCCACAATAATCAATACTTGACCACGAAGCTACCGGCCAACAATCATTAATCTGCCAATAAAGTGTTCCCATACAGTAGGGTTTTGCACGACGATGAGCTTCAATTCCAATCTTCACCGCCTCCGCCTGCAAATACTGGCTCATATAAACAAATGCACTAAAATCATCGGGAACTTTAAAATATTTCTCCATATACATCTTCATCATATTATTCCCGAAATTCGGATCACGAGTCTGGTCATTGCGGGCACGCTGATGAGACAACATAACTTCCGAATCCAAACGCAAATCATGTTCACTTGCAAAACGACGGATGGTGCGCATCTCCGGATAAGACTGAAAACCATACTCACTCATAAAGCGACCTATGTTTTTAGCTTCCGTGTACTCTTCAAGCCATCCTCCTTTCCAGACAGACCAGAAGTGTACATCTCCCATATTATAATCTATATTATTATAGCCGGTCACAGGAGATGTCGGGTGATAATACCTCGTTTCATCCACAGCCTGTATCGCTTCCGGAATTACGTCATAAAAGAGTTTATGCAGATTACTCTGATAAATTCTGTCTTCTTCGGGCGTATAACGATCTTTCCATCCCCATCCGAAATATGAAATCTCATTTTCATTGTTTCCGTTCCAGAGTGCAATGCAAGGATGATTACGCAAGCGTTTTACATTATCCTTCACTTCCTCGGCCACGCTATTCAAATAATGCTCGTCAGCGGGGAACATGCCACAGGCAAACATCATATCCTGCCAAACAAGAATACCGTATTTGTCACACATTTCATAAAACGCATCCATCTCATAAATACCTCCACCCCAAATACGCAACATATTCATATTCACATCAGCTGCCGACTTTATGATATATTCGTACCAACTTTCAGGCACCCTGTTCGGAAAATTATCCAAAGGAATATAATTGGCTCCTTTCATAAAGACCGCTTTTCCATTCAGCTTCACAAACATTGACTGCCCCTGTTCATCTTTTTCACGAACTATTTCCAATGTACGGATACCCGTCTTTACACGGTCTGTCACCTTACGTCCTTCTTTATCCAATACAATATCGAAATCATACATCCGGGGATTGCCTAATCCGTTAGTCCACCATAATTCAGGATTCTTCACTTCGAAGTCCACCCGTACCGTGTTCATCCCTTTAGTTAATGCTACTTGTTTACGAACAGCCTCTTTCTTATCATATTCCACTGTAAACGTTGCCTTCGTATCCTCATCACTCATCACCGTACAAACAGCCTCCATCTTCGCTTTTCCCGACTCCAGTTTCCGGGTAATAATTTGAGTTCCATCGATATGGATATCATCCCAGTATTCCAGATAAACATCTCTCCAGATACCGGTAGTAATCAAACGAGGGCCCCAGTCCCATCCATAATTATATCCGGCTTTGCGAGCATAAAGGCTTAACATAATATCCGACTGATCATTATTAGGCCATGCCTGCAACTGGAAAGGAGACGCCAGGTACTTAGGCATATCCACCTTAAATATAGAATGGAAATAGATGCGGATAGTATTCTCCCCTTTCTTCAAATAAGGAAGAGGATTCAAAGTCCATGTACGAAACATATTGTCACACTTCATCACCAGATAATCATTGATATAAATATCGGCATACGTATCAAGTCCGGCAAAAACTAGCTGTACATTGGGCGCTTGAAGCAGAGCCTCATCTACTATGAAAGTCTTTTTATATTCCCAATCCTTTTCTCCAATCCATTGCAGGGATTTCTCATTTACTCCGTAAAACGGGTCCTTTATCATACGATTATTCATCAAATCGGTATGTACAGCTCCGGGCACTTGTGCCGGGAGCCAACTTTGAGATATAGATTGCTTGAACTGCCATTCATCATTCAGACTGATCCGGTTTTTGTTTTTCGCCGTAGCTGGTATTAAACTGGTAAACAACAGCATAAGTAATAATATATATTGAATCTTTTTATGCATAATACAAATAATTTAAATGATAAGTGATTGCTTAATCCAAGTCACTCTCTACTAAAATAGTACTCTGGAAACGAGTCGCATTTCCTGATTTAGGAACGATAAATGTAATTTTGGCAACTGCCGATTTATAACTCGTATCATCGCCCAGCGAAGTTGATATATTATAATTCCCCGGTTTACCGCTTTCTTCCACCGCTTTAAAGTTATCATCCTCAAAAGTTATATTCGGACAGGAGAATTCGCCTCCCCAATCTTTCTGATTATAGAATTTGAATTGAACCCACTTACTGACAATGACAGTCTGCGAGTAAACAGTCCGGGTGGCATCTTCCGAAACTTTACGGAAAATAACCGCATTATTAAAGTCCCAATCCGGATTATAATTCCATAATTCCGGGCGACCGATTCCCCAACCATTCACGAACAAAACTTCCGGATAGGAGACATTAGTAGTCAACGGATTTTCCACACTCTCTACAAATACAAAGTTATACATCGTATTCATATACAATGTCACATTACCCGTCTGACCGGTATATATCAACTTGTCCCCATCCAGTTTAAAGAAATCCGGATCAAATTTCAACGCTTCAAGATCAATCAATTCCGTCCTCACTTCTTCACCATTCGTCAAAGAAACATTCTGTGCACGAAGAGTATTACTTACAAAGTCATTATCAGACGCATTCTTCTTATATAGCATGAACACGACATCATTCACCGTCATTTCCTTTTTCAGAGGTGAAATTTCAAAAGAAAAAGCATCGAACACTACTTCTTTCACTTTTTCCTCCGTACTTTGTGAATCACAAAGAGAAACAGGACGCGATGAAGCCAATTCGCACGTATTGGTACTGGCATCAAATCCCCATGCCATCCCCTTCTTTTCCGGCTCGCTATATATAAACACATTTGTATTATTCGGCAAGTCTACAGTAGCCTTATATAAATAAGGAGTTAACGGATTACTTTCATCCCTTTGCAGCACAATTTCTTCCCCTGTTTCACCAACCACTACATATAATTGTGCAAAATCCGGCCTTTCCAATGGAATCTCGTAAGATTGTTCTGCTGTTTTCACATTTTTATTTGTAGCCACAACCTCCAGAGAAGCAAGTTGCTCGCCACACAAACGTCCGAACGGCACTTCGATTTCTTCTTCCACTTTCAATGTCTTTTGATTATTTCCCGGAATAGTTTTGGAATAAAGCACCGCCTGATTGGCAACCAAGCGTATTTCTACGTGCGACAAGGCATCTGCATCCGTCACCTCCACGTTTAATTTTACCGACCCACCATATTGCAACTGTTCCTGATTCAAGGATAACTTTCCAATGACAGGTGCTTCGGCAGACGGATCGAAAAACATTTCATCCTGATTCTGGCAAGAAACAGCCAGTAACCCGATAAATATATAGAATGAAACAAGCTTATATAAATTCGTTTTCATATTTCTTCATTTAAAGATTAATAAAGGAAGAGGATTAATTATACCCCGGATTTTGAGTTAGGTTCGGATTACGATCCCTTTCTTCCTGCGGAATAGGCATCAGCAACATGTGTGCGGGGAATTTACCCGTAACAGTCGTTTGTTCTCCATCCACAATTTCCGACCACGTCAGACTTGACAGGGTGCTTTGAGCAATTCCATAACGTTTCAAATCAAAGAATCGCTCTCCTTCGTAAGCCAGTTCCAAGCGTCTTTCTTTCAAAAGGAGCCGGGTCAGTTCTTCTCTTGAACTGGCATTCAATTCCTGAAGTCCGATACGGGTACGAATCTTTTGCAGATTGGGTTCCGCTATTGCAGTTGCCGGACCGGACAAAGCATTGACTGCTTCTGCATGCAACAAAACAATATCAGCCAGACGGAAAATATAGATCAAGTCTCCGCAATCCCATCCTACCCGATTCTTTGCCCTGCACTTGTAAGGGAAAGGCAATGTACGGGTTTCCCATTGTCCATTCTTCAGTTGCGCATAATACTGGTCGAACCAAATATTGTTAATGTCCTCAAAGATGACCGTAGAGTTTTTACGAACCTGATCTCCTTCATCATCAAAAGCTTTCAGCAAACTTTGGGAAGGTGTCAGATATTTACGCCAATTCTGCTCTGTCATGGAAGGAGGCAATAGAAGAACAGGTACGTAATTATTTTCCGTACTGTTGGCGATATACTGTACAGCCAGAATTGTCTCACTATTATTACGATGTTCATCATCAAACAGATGGTCATACGTATCCACCAATCGGTATACCGGCGAATTCATCACTGCTTCCGAATAGGTCTTCACCTTATCCCATTCCACATTGCCGGGTGCACCTTTCGTTGCATACACTTTTGCAAACAAAGCGTTAACCGCCCCTTTACTGGCAAATCCTCTGGTTTCAGCTTCCGTAGCACGCTTGTCCGGTAAACGGGTCAACGCAAATTCCAAATCTTCAATGATACGTGCATAAACTTCCTCTTCCGAATCGGCACGAGGCACTTGCACATCAGCCGGAGCAGTGCTTCCCGTAGTAGTCACAACAGGCACACATCCCCAGGTCTTTACTAAATTAAAATAATGCAACGCCCGCAAGAAAGAAGCTTCTCCAAGCATTTCTTCACGTTTACTCACTCCGGTAAAAGCTTCCGCGTCCAACAACGGATCATTAATTTGAGGTATATATTTCAAAGCTACGTTACAACGCATAATACTTCCGTAAAGCGACTTCCATGATTTCATAACAACCGCATTACGGGGAGTCAGGTCGCGTAAGAACACATTATTGATATCCACATCATCACCACCACTGTATGCATTATCCGCAAAACAGTCTGCAAGAATCATATAATACCACATATAATATTCTTCATGCCCCTTCTGTATTCCGTCATAGCAACTGATAATCAGTGCTTCCGCATCTTTTATGGAAGTAAAAGCATTGGCTTCGGTCAGTTCTCCCTGCGGTGTTTCTGTCAGGAAACTATCACAGGAGGTCAGCCCTACATTGAGCAGCAAAGCTGCGGATATAAATATAGAATATATCTGTTTCATGTCTTTTTTAGATTTAATGAGTTGAACAATGCTCAAAATACAATAGTAGCTCCCAGAATATAAGTTCTTGCATGGGGGAAGACACCCTGGTCGATTCCCATAGCCGAAGAACTGCCTCCTCCGATATTCACTTCCGGGTCATAACCTCTGTAATTGGTAAAAGTCACCAGGTTATCCCCTGATATATAGACCGTCACTCTGTCCATCAAAGCCTTCCGGGTCAGCGGACGCGGCAAAGTATATGACAGTTTCACATTTTTCAGTTTAAAGTAAGATCCGTCTTCTACAAAACGGGAAGAAATAGCCGGGTATTTATCTTTCTCCGCACGGGGCACAGTAGTGTAGTCTCCCGGATTACGCCAACGCATCAGGACACGGTCGGACTGGTTGCGGGAGTCGAACATTCCTTCGGTAAACATACGGGTGGCATTATAAATATCATTCCCGTATGAACCCTGAAAGAAGAAAGACAGGTCAAAATTCTTATATGAAAAGACATTGTTGATGCCATACAAAAATTTCGGCTGTGCACAACCCAAGATCCGGCGGTCTTCATCTGCGCTCAAATCTTCTTCATACACTAACATTCCGTTAGCCTTTTCGTACATCATACGTCCGTTTTGCGGGTTTACTCCTGCTGCCTGAAAACCATAAAAAGAACCTAAAGCCTGTCCTTTCTGAATGATAGACACATTTCCGGAGATTTTCTTATCAAGTGATCCGGTAAAGATAGCAGGACTTCCTGCCATATCTGTCACCTCATTCTTATTAGTGGAGATATTAAAATCTGTTGTCCATTTTAGTTCTCCGGTCAGATTACGCGTGGTCAGTTGGAACTCCAATCCTTTATTTACCACGCTACCTACATTTTGCATACCCGAATCGAATCCGGAAGTTTGAGGCAGCTTTACCATTAACAGCAAATCGGTTGTTTTCTTATAGTATGCATCGGCAGTCAACGTCATTCTTCCATTAAGGAAAGAGAAGTCGAGTCCCACATTGGTCTGGGTAGTTCTCTCCCAACGCAACTTATCATTCCCTATCTGGCTCTGATAATATCCTGGTAAAATAACGCCATCCATATTATAATTGGCTCCGATTCCATAAATCCCATAAGAACTATAATAACCCACCTGGTCATTACCAACCTGTCCCCAGCCGACACGCAGTTTCAAATCACTCAACCAATCCAATGGTTTCATAAATTCCTCCCCAGTCAGTCTCCATCCCAAAGAGAAAGAAGGGAAATACCCCCAACGGTTGTTCACGCCAAACTTGGAAGAACCGTCAGCACGGAAATTGACAGTGGCGAGGTACTTATTCTGGTAGTCATAGGTCACTCTCCCCAATACAGAAGCATTGGTAGATGCACCATAATCTTCACTTGGCTTGTTTAATACAGTTCCGGCGTTCATAGAATGTATTTTATTATCAGAGAATCCACGTATAGAACTGTTTGCCGATTCTCCCACATAGCGGGAAGCCACAAACCCCGCCAAAGCCGAGAAACTGTGATCTCCTATCTTCTTAGTATAAGTCAGAATTTCTTCGTTGATCCATTTGTAATTTAACGAAGTGTTATAACTCGCTTGTCCCTGCTGGTTACGTCCCCAAGCTGAACTGAACGGGTCCAGAAATTCTTTGTACCGGGAAGCACCCATTTCGATGCCCATGCTTGTTTTTAACTTCAGATCCGGAGTAAAAGAAATCTCCGCATAGAGGTTACCCAACAATTTATGATATACATAATCACGAGTATATGACTCTACCGCACTTAAAGGATTCTCCAAAGAAGACAAAAACGGTAGCGTAGGAAATGTTCCGTCCGCATTATATTTACCTACCACAGATGGAGTGGTGATGGCTTGCAGAATAACGGTCTCGGAATTTCCATCCGAAACATCGACATCATTGATCTTACTGTAACTTAGGTTCGTTCCGATCTTTACCCATTTTTTCAATTCCTGTTCCAGATTGATCTTAAAATTCATACGTTCAAATGAAGATGGTTTTACAATACCATCCTGTTTGATAAATCCGGCTGAAATGTAATAAAGGGATTTTTCGTTTCCACCGGAAATGGATAACTGATAATTCTGCATGGCCGCATTGCGAAACATTTCATCCTGCCAGTCGATATTGGCATTATACACGGAGGTATCCATGGCCGGATACCCCAAATCGGAAAGTAAATCCTGATATTCATCTTTATTCAAAACATCTATTCTCTTGGCACGTTCCGAAAAACCATAGTAGGCATTCAACTCAATTTGCGCTTCACCTTTCCGGCCTCTTTTGGTGGTAATCAGTACTACCCCATTCGCACCTGCATTTCCGTAGATTGCAGCAGAAGAAGCGTCTTTCAATACCGTAATGCTTTCTATTTCGGAAGGGTTGATCGTTTTTGTGTCACTGGTCGGCACTCCATCCACCACATACAAAGGTTCGTTTCCTGCATTGATAGACGTAGCTCCCCGGACACGGATAGAGAAACCCTCATTCGGCTTTCCCGAAGGGGTGATAACTTGTACTCCCGCAGAACGTCCGGCAAGTGCCGACCCGAAATCATTCACGGGAATATTTTCTATATCTTTTGCCAGAACAGTGGATACAGCTCCCGTTATATCTTTCTTCTTCTGTACGCTATAGCCTACTACAACCACTTCATCCAGTTTTTTCACATCTTCCTCTAAAGTTACATTCAGCATCCGGTTGTCTCCGATTCTTTTTTCCTGGGACAGATAACCGAGAAAAGAGTATTGAAGTACTTGATTAGGATGATCGATTTTGATTTCGTACTTACCATCCATATTGGTCACCACTCCATTATTACTTCCTTTCACCATCACACTGACACCTATCATCGGTTCGCCGGAACTATCCGTAACTTGTCCTGTCACGTTTCTGGCAGTAGCCCCCTGTGTAGATTCTGCGTCTTTCTGCCTGACATTCTTGGAGATACGGACAGTTTTGTTATTGATATCGAAAGAGACATCCTGCCCCCGAAACAGATTATTCAGTACATCTTCGATCTTTTGTTGTTTGGCGTCTATTGAAACTTTTCTTTTTGTATCAATATCCGGTGTTCGAAGAACAAACGTGTAGTTGTATCGCTTATTGATTGTTTCCAACGCCTCACCAATTGTCTTATTTTTGAGACTAAGCGTGATAAGTTCTCCATTATTCTGCGCCAATACCGGATTCGTCCAGATAAATAGCGCCAATAGAATTGGTAAAAGATTGCTAAATAGCTCTCTAAAATGAGCCGGTTTTTCATGATATTTCATACCTTTGGCAATGATCTAAGTTAATAATTAATTTTGTTAACTGATTTCCAAAACGGGAAAGTGTCGCAACCACTTTCTCGTTTATTTTTTTATTTGTTTATCCATCCATTCCGCACATGTATTTTAAGGTTAATAACTGGGTTGTCTATCTCGTCTTTCTTGAAATTTCAATAATATCCTGATCTCGCTTGATACATAATTCATTGTCTATATTCAATGCTTCGAGCATCTCATCCAAAGAAAGTCCCTGGGCAAATGTGACAAAGAAAATTTCTTTGAGTAGCGCTTTATCCCTTATCACAATCTGAACATTGAACAGACGTTGAAGTTCCGTTATAATCTCTTGCAGTGTCTTGTCTCTGAATGTATACTGTCCGTTTCGCCAGGATTGATACCCATCGACGTCAAACTTTTCAAGTTTAACTTGTTTTTTATCCAGTATAGCTTTCTCACCCGGAACAAGGAAAATATCATGCTGATTTAAATCTCCCTTCACCAACAAAGAAATACTTCCTTCAAGCAGTGTGGCTTCCGTGCCTTTATCTTCCGTATAAGAACGTACATTAAATCTTGTTCCATGCACTTTGATGCTTAAATCTTTTGTATCTACAATAAAAGGACGTTCCGGATCTTTTGTCACTTCCAGAAAGGTTTCTCCGCTAACAAATATCTGGCGAACCTGGGTAAACCGTTCGGGATAGATAATATGTGTACCGGAATTCAGCCAAACTTTACTCTGGTCGGGCAAAATAACTTCTTTCTTTTGCCCATATTCGGCATAGACTTCTATCCAGTTGACTTGTGATTCCTTGTTATCCAGATATAGATAAAGAGTAGCTCCCAATAAAGGAATAAACAGAATAGCTGCAACACGTATCAGATAATGTATTGTTCTCGTGAATGTACTCTTTTGAGGAGACGGAGCTACTCCACCAATAGCTTCACAGACCTTCACAAATGCAGAAGAGGTCATTTCGCGGTCACAGGCTACTTGAGACGATTCTTTCCAAATTTCTTGCAATTCCTGATCGAATTCCGGTTTAGACTCATTCTCTATGAACCATCGTCCAAACGCACTTGAAGTGATATCCTTCTTCAAGTTATAGAAATAGTCTTTCAATATTCCGGGAGGTAAGAGTTTCATTTTTCTTCGTATTATCTGGTTATATCTGATATACGGAAGCTAGAAAAAGTACACCCAATGCTTTTTCGACTTTAACATTTATAAACTATTAATTGGGAATAGAGGTGTAACAAAAAGTAGTATGGCAGAGCGGAAAAATTAAAATCAGAGAGAAAGAATGAACAAAACAGCAATCCAATAAAGAAATCCTCCCAGTTTTTCACGAAGTATATGTAACGCTATATTCAGATGGCGTTCTACCGTGCGTTTGGATATTCCTAGTTTAGAGGCTATCTCATCATTAGACAATCCTTGCAAACGACTCATGACAAACACTGCACGACGCTGCGGAGGCATATTATCCACCTCTTTCATCACCAGTTCTTTAATATGTGACAGATCATAAACACTTTCTATCATTTCATCTGTATGATCGCTATCCTTCAGATATGAAATGCTTTCCAAAGGTTCTGAAATGACTAAGGAACGGAAATAATCTGTTATCTCATTCTTTGTGATGGAATACAAATAGTTATTAAACTTCCGTTCGCAATCAATCAATTCTCTTTTTGTCCAGACCTTGATAAATACATTTTGGGCTATATCGTCGGCAACAAAAGAATCTTTCACTATCCCCAATGTGAAAAAACGCACTTGAGAATAGTAACGATCGAAAAGAAGTTTAAAAGCATTTATATCTCCGGAAATCATTCGAGAGATAATATGACTCTCATTTTTCATAAACAGTTAGTGCAATATTGCAGATTTTATTGTCTCATACTTCCCAACATTTCCATCCCTTATTAGCACAAATGTACACCACATATGTCCGTACATTATAATTAGGAAACTTTTTCTTAGTGTCTTCACCGTATCTTTTCACCTGTTCCACGTGCTCGGGAAGAGGCTCGGAAAGCGCAAGCATCTTTTCAGCTTCTTTCATACGATAATATTTAAATTCGACCACACGATCATCCGTATAGTAATCTGTACCGGGAATACCGGTCATTTCAAAGTCTGATCGGCCTACTGAATTATTCTGTTCGATGGCAAAGGTATAACAACTACTTAAATAACGCGATACCAGTTCGTAGAAAGAACACCGGATAAAGTTTTCATTGATCTTATCAAAAACTTGTGCTGGAAATTGTCCCAAATATTGTTCGAAATAATTCTGAACGAGTGGTTCTAAGCTTCGATTGGAATCATAGTGCCGATACACAGGAACATAACGTTGTGCATTGCCTTCTATTTTGTTCAGTTGATTATAGTAGTCCATGTATACACTACGCATCGTCATATTAGGCAATGTGGTTACAAATTTATCCTTCAACGTCGTCATTCCCAAATAAAACAAACTAATGGGATAAAACTCTTTATCAAAAAACTTTTTCTTATTAAACTTACTAGCAAGATCAGCCACATTATAAGGCAATTCATTGTCAATTACCAATGCATCCAACATCGTTTTCGCATTATCCAGCGAAAGAGTCAACCGACGAATCCAATGAATGTCAGTACGTAGATTTTCATCTACCAATTCGTCCGGAATACTACCGGCATTGGCTGCAAATTTCTTGAAGAAGTAAGTAAGGATAGTGGCATTGAATAACCGATCTCCATTCGGACGGAAACGATAACCATCATAGTTACTCACTATTAGTTGCCATATTTCGTCAAAGCGATCCTGTCCTGTAGAATACTTATCAAGCACATAACGTAGATATGTTTCAGTTTCTTCGTATGTAAACCCAAGCATATTCAGGAAATTAGGCTCAAGAGTCAATATCTCTGCAATATTATATCCACTAGTCAAATCATCCATAGTGACAGGCAGCACACCTGTACAAAAACAAGTACGGATACTACCTTCACCAATACCTTTTTTAATTACTTTAAAAAAAGTACGCAGAAAGCTGTCATTAGTAGTAACTTCTTCATAGAGTGGATCATTATAGGCAGTAAGTAATTGATTGGTGAAATTATCATATTCATCAATCAAAATATAAACTTTAGGCAATTCGTGAGAGCGGGCGTAAGTAAGCACTTCTTCCAGCATTTTAGATGCATCGCCACGATTGCTAAATTCAAAATCACCAAACAAATCACGATTATGTGCTACCATTACTTCTACCGGACCGCAATTCAGGTCATTAAAATTCTGTGCCAGCCCTTGAATATGGTCTGACATTACCATTGCGGAGAAGTCATAACGGATTATCATATAACGGTTATGTTCTTTTGTCGGATGGTTTCCAATCCACGTGTCACCAAACAATTCTTCAAACCGATGCGCTTTCGTACGGTCATAATAGCAAGCTAGAGTAGAGACTAACAAACTCTTCCCAAAGCGACGGGGACGCAGAAATACAGGAGCCTTATAATCTTCAAGCTTAGCTATATATTGGGTCTTATCTACGTAATAGAAACCACGTTCACGGATTTCTATGAAATCTGCTACTGCATAAGGAATTGTTATACTTGCCATAATCCTACTGTTTTTTCTATAGACAAACAAAGGTACAAAATTGTTAGCAATAACAAGAAGAAATCTTTGAATTGATTGTTATTACTCTTGTTGCCAAACATAAAACACGGTTCTTCCAGCTCCACGTTTACGAAGAATCCCTTTCTCAATGAAAGTATTCAAATCATCTATTGCTTTCAGCCGGGAAAGTCCGGTCAGGCTACTATATTCCAATCGGGTAATACCACCATTTTTCTTTAGAAATTCCTGTAAAAGCTGTTGGCGTTGCTCCATAGAAAATTCCACTTTTTGAGAAGAGTGTTTGGATTTGTCCACACGTTCCAACTCTATTTCACGCTTAATCTTCCTTTTGAACTCTTTGGAAGTGCGCAAATGCACGTTATCAAAACAGATTGATTCGGCACGAATCTCCCGTTTAGCCATTACTTTATGCGTACATTTCAAAGAGATGCTAAAATGCCCGAGTTCGCCAAGTTCTACAACATATCCTTCTGATAAAGCTTCGGCAAGTTCATCGATCACAATTCCTACCACTGCATCTATCACATTATAATTAAATGTTTGGGAAGAGTGGGACACACGTTCCAGAAACTCTTTTTTCGAGTAGGTTCCGCTTGGGACAATGCGGGCATGAAGAGGTTGTTGTTCTCCTGTATTCTGAACGTCCGGTGTCTCATATAAATCATACTTTGCACTCATAAGTATCTTCGTTTTATTAGGTTTATGTATTTATACTCCTTTTGACTAACATTTAATCTCTTCAATACGAGAAGTTAGTCCTAACTATACATAAAATTAATCGTCTGACTATAGTTTCTCTTTCGTCTGACTATAGTTAGACGAAAATTAAACTACAGTCAGACGAAAAGTACACTATAGTCAGACGATTAATCTATCGCATACAAAGGTATAACTTTATGCGATACGACCTTTAAATCTTAGGAGGAAAAAGACAATTCCTCCCAAGAATTTAATCACCCAACAGTAATTTAGTCACAGCGGCAGTATTCAATGCCCATTCACGAGTATATATCTCGGCCGCTTCCGGAATATCAACTAACTTCAATCCCTGTGCCTGTGCTTTGACAGCTAACAGTTCACCAACAGTTGTTTTCGCTTCCAGCTTATCCAGATACTTTTCAATGGTCTGTGTATCCAAAGAAAGAATCGTCTGTCCACCAAAAGGTATTTCCAGCCAAACAATTTCCCGTTCTTTCACTTTCAGAACTCCGAAAACAAGCCCTTTCTGCAAACTTTGGGAAATACGTACCTGATGTTGTACGCAAGAAGGATCGTAAGCTACTCCTGTTCTTTCCGATATCTTCATTGGATAGGCAGAGTTCATCCAACCTACCACCAGATTAGGAGAGATAGTCCCGTTGCTATATGCATTGCAAGTGAAAGCGACATATTCCGCACCTACACGGTTCAGTTCATTCAAATCCAGCTCGATATATTCGGCAGTACCTTTCTTATTAGGAATACTTCGGATATCCCCGCTATGTTTAGCGCCAATAGCTTGCAAGTTGAAGAAGGAACAAACTTCTGTTGTGGAAGGCAAAGTGATATGACAACTCAAGTCCATGTCAAGATGCTGTGCCGGAAGCCCTTTTCCCCACTGCATAAACAATCGCACTTTATCCCCCTCTACCGGGAAACGCGTTCCCTGCAAAGCACAGGAAGTATCCTGAATTGTTTCACTACGATCGCCGATAGCCAACGGGATATGGAACAACATAGGGTCAATATACATACTTTTGTTTTCACTTTCGGCAGCTGCATTGGCAAAACGGGCAGCTACGACTTCCTTACACAGATCCTGTACATCCTTCACCATCGCTTTTAGCTGATCCTCCATATACAGACCCACCAAATAATGTGGTTCTATCAAAAGAGCATTTCCCCCTAAAGGTTTCACCATTCTCTTATGTCCCGGTTCAAAGTAGCTCTCCGCATACATACCCAAAGTAACTACCAAACGTGCCGGCAACAAATGAACTACTTCTTTAAATGCAGCCAACGTCTCTTCCGCTCCGAACCAAAGCATATTCGCAAATAAAGAACGTGCAAACATACCCGGTCGCTGCTTTAACAAAGCAAATGTCTGTTCCGCATCCGCCTTCAAACGGTTGCGCTCCACTTCTCCCTGCCAAACGGTATATGCCTCGCGGTAGAATATATCCATCAATTCCTTCAAATTTCCGAATTCCGGCTTACGGGCATATTCCGCCAGACGCAACGCACGTATCATACGTACCCACATCTCTCTTTTCGGATGCATGATTTCGCAAGCCTTCTCCGGAGCCATTGTCAGGTTGTTCAACCAAAGAGCTACCATTTTACATTCACGACGCGTATATTTCAACTTCAACTCCTCACGCTTCGCTTGAGCTGCCGAACGACTTTTATCCAAAACTCCACACATACGTGTGTTGTTTCTACCTGTTTTACGGATAATAGTCTTAGGCTCTATGATTTGCAGGAATCCGGTTTTCTTATACCACAGATAACGCAATATATCATTCGGAGTAGAGAAATAGATTTGCGCTTCCTGCGCTCTATCCTGTTCCACCAATGTATCTATCACCAACATCAATGTCTCCTTCATTTTGATTCCGACTGCCGGTAACGGAAGTTCGCCAAGCATTATTTTCAAGCTATCCGCTTGTGTGGCATCAAGAGCCGTACGCGATTCAAGCAAGTCACAGAAAAAAGCATTCAGCTCCTTGTCCTGCCAAAGTTCCAACACTTTCAGTTTACTTCCCTGTCCGAAATATTCCGTAGTAGCCGTTTGGAACGGGGTTCCGCAGAACGGACAACCATTGTATCGTTCCATAGGGAATGTATTATCAGGGATCACGTGTCCGCAAGGTAGTTTAACGCCTTTCTGGCTATTAAACAGGTTAGCGATCCATGTAACCAGATGATCCAAGCGCGTTTCTCCGGTAGGTACATCCCACCCTTTCACCAATGGAGACCAGTTTAGCGTCACGCCCAATGCTTCTTTCATCACCTGAAGAATCATCATCTGTTGAACCGGATATAACTGATTAACGGCATGCAGCAGTTCTTCGGACAAGCTATATCCTACTTTACGGAGTTGGGCTACCAATGCAATGGTAGTCGAAGTCAACTCTTCCTGCTTTTTCTCTTCTTCTATCAAAGGCAAATAGATTGCATTCTGCCTGATAGACACTTTCAACAAATCTTTATTCATAACTTTGTTTTTTTAAGTAAGGTAATCGGAAGACTGTGAATCAATGGAGCATTCCTGCGGTTTTGAAGTAAGTCTTCCTTGACCTTAGTTGATAAAAAGAGATAGAACAGGCCGGATTCGAACCAGCGTTATCCACCGTTAAGAAGTAAGCCCCGGTTGACCTCATTTCAGATAATCCCGAAGCTGCTGTCCTACCTCTATATTTATTTTTTGTGGAGCAGGCCGGAGTCGAACCGACGACCGTCACAGGATAGAAGTAAATCTTAATTGACCTTTTTCATCAGGATAATCTCAAGATTATGTATGATGCTCTACCCACTGAGCTACTGCCCCTTTACGAAACAGGAAAACTGATAATCGTATGAGTCAATATCTTAACAGGATGTATGGAAGTAACCCGTACTTGACCTGTTTTCTTGTTTCTTCGACAAAGATAGATGCAGTGGTGCGCAGCCTTTTTGCGCAACTAGAACTTTTTTGCTCTTTTAAAGAAAAAAATAAATTCCAATACCTGCATCGTTTAAATAGAAATCAGCGATTTGCCTTACGATTCTTTACTTCTTCTACAAGTTTTGTAAAGGACTTCTCCTTTTTACGTTTCTCATGTTCGGAAGCTGAAAAGTGCCACGCTTCCCGGCGAAGTTTCAGATAGCTTGCATAAACTTTATAATCTAACACACCGCTATTGACTGCTTCTAAAACAGCACAACCCGGTTCGTTGATATGCTTGCAATCTTTGAAACGGCACGATTCTGCATAGTCAGAGATTTCAAGTACTTCGGCCAGTGAGTCTGGATTGTCGATAACCAAGCCAAATTCACGCACACCCGGAGTATCGATTAAAACACCCGAATCATTCATCAATACCATTTCCCGACGGGTTGATGTATGCCGGCCTTTTCCTGTGGACAGGCTTATATCGGAGGTAAGCAACACCGTTTTTTCACAGAGTGCATTTACCAGAGAACTTTTCCCGACACCCGAAGAACCGACAAACACAACAGTTTCTCCCTCTGATATGGATTCCCGCAACCGGAGAATCGTTTGGGGTTGATGAATGCTCGTAAAAAATACGGGTATCTGATTGGAGATATGATTTATTTGTTCTTCAACACTCTGCCTGTCAAAATCTAAATCGGATTTATTAAGTACCAATACAGGCTTGATGTTTTCTTCTAATACCTGAACCATAAAACGTTCTACTCTGCGGACATTGAAATTATCGTCAAGACTCTGCACAATAAATGCTTTATCGACGTAAGAAGCAATGGCCTGCTTATCGGCAACTGTACCACTTTTCTTGCGATACAATGTCCGCTCACGAGGTAGCATATAGACAATAATCCCTTTATTCTCATCAAATGGTTGAAAAAGCACCCAATCACCCGTACAGGGTAATTCAGCATCAGATTTCCCATACATCATGTTTCCCGTGAGTTCACACTGAAACAATCCGTTTTCGGAAACGACCTCGTAGCAGGTACGATGTACTATGGATATACGTCCATGAGGAAGAGTGCTGTAGAGTGATTCTTGTTTTAGTTGGCTTAGTTTATCATTCCAGCCATACCAGTTTAAATTAAAGTCGAATTTGTGAATTGTTTGATTTTCGTTATTCATGATCTTAATGTATACAGCGTACACGTTACAAAGCACCACGATACTTTTAGCACCCTTGTACGCAAGTTAAAAATTGAAATTATAAAGACATAAAGAGTACTCCCAGAAGGAATCATCCGAGAGCAAACGAAAGGACAATCTGTATCAGAAACACAGATTGTTTACTAAACCAAATCCGATTTATTATTTCTTGTCATGCGACAAAGATAGACTATTTTTATTTAATGGCAAAACGAGCCGTCATTTCATACCGTAGCTTGATAACCCGGTACTGCTCGGTAGCTGCCGCACCCATGCTTACATTGCTCTGCGCTTCGAAAGGAAGATAACGGCTTATGTTATTATCGGCAGGTTCGATGATACGAATCACTTCACCCAACTGCTGCCCCATCGCTTCCACCAGATAAGATGCTTTCTCACGGGCAGCCTTCAGTGCTTCAATCTTACCTTGTTTCCGATACATTGGCAAATCCTTATGTTTGAGTTCTCCGATGCGCATGGACTCAATTCCCCACGTATTGACTGAACGAATAATAGAGTTAATCTGCTCAAAATCCGTAAGCCGGATATCCAATTGCTTACCTATCAGAAACTCCTTTCCTCTCTGACGCCAATAATCTCCTATTTCCTGTGTGCGGATAGCATCATCCGTTATTCCTATTTTGCGCAAACTTTTACGCAAATCTTTCTCTATCATTGCCAATGGCACTTTCGTATGAAAATCTTCTTCTTTTTTTGATTTACCGGTGTATTCTTCTTGCCAATACTCCTTAATCTGAACCAGAAAATGAATCTCATCCGGAACGACTTCTATTTCAGAAGAACCGGTCACTTCAACGTATCGTCCATCACTTTCCTGTGCATTCACAACGATACTCCAAGTAAACAAAACAAAAGCTAATAAACATACCTTTTTCATATCTTCAATCTTAATAGTACAACCTCTTTTACAGAATGCGAATTATCATTTCACAAAGCTATTAAAAAAAACTGTAAAACCGATTTTATCCCAAGAAATCAATCAGGCTTTTTCGATCCATCAAAATAGTATCGCCATTCTTTACCTTACACTTGGAAGATGTTTTGCCGGAAAGTAAAGAAATATACCCTTTTTCAAACAGCAGCTTCAAGCGGGTACTGGAAAGAGGCAGACATCTTTTTATCAATGAGGATAATTTAAGGCTCAAGTCGAAATCACACTTGACTTGGATACTTATGATCTCACTACTCATATTCAGGATGTCTTCTAAAGAGACGGTATTTATCACCTCATATTCAACACTGTCATAATCTAATTGAAGATTATTCCTACTTGCCACTCCGGCAGAAAAGGCATATTGCCAGGCAACTTCCCTGTCATTCATAGAAAAGCTGTGAAAGAGCTTTTTATCAATCAAGTCGGGTTTAGTTCGTGACAACAGAGTCATATTACAAGTGTTATCACATTTCACACATCTATAAATCAGCCAGACATCAATGTTTTTCTTCTGTGCATTCATCCTGAACTTATCACTGCAATAAAAGCGGTCACTATCACAGTGACTGCATTTCTTAATTAATAAGGGGCAATTCTTCACCCTTATCTCCCATGTAAATGTTGTTTCCATAACTATACAAAAGCGATTATCTTTCTTTGTGAATCAATTATATTTCTCCGCAAAGTTGGATAATAGCCATTTGTATAATTCACAAGATGTCACAAGACGCCCTGAAATTTATCTGTCAAGCTCATCCATCATCTTTATAATCTGTTCTTTCAACTTATCCAGAAATTGGGTTCTGCTTTTCTTTCTATTCCTGATTTCCAAGAATATACGATAAAAATCACCTATCTCGATATTAAACAGTGTTTCGCAACAAAAAGCAATGTCTTTCAAACTCGTATTTCCATTATTAAAGCATTTACCTGCATACAAGGCATAGATAAACTCAACCAAAGCAACTTTACTGTCCGTCCATTGCAACAGTTTACTGTCTACAATGGAAGTGAATTTAAGATGAAGTTTCTCTGTCAGTTGCTCTATTTCTTCCGACACATATTCTATCAAACGATTATTCGCCAAAATTTCTGCAACACTCGAATCATGCAAGGTGGTAAAAGAAATATCTCTATCCAGTAGATGACAATGTATATCAGAAAGAATATCATAATTCTCCCGAATGAAATAGCGGCTATCAAGCTCTGTCCGACCGACACGGTAATATTCATAAAAGTCATTATTCAAAAATGATTTTTGCAGGTTCTCCAATTCAATCTTCAGATATCTGCATTGGGATGACAGAGATTTGTCGATACGATTCTTTTCAATCTGATACAAACGGACATAAAACATCAACAGACCGGAAATCTGCGGTTTCGATACTTTAAAGAAAAGAATCTCTTCTTCAGCACTTCGAAACTGATATCCGGCAACAGCTGTTTTCAGCGAGGTCAGTGAAACCTGTACGACACCAATGATCTGCCTGATTCTATCCAAAGGATCAACCGTCTGAAGCTCAATCCTTTTTATTTCTTCTTCTATGTTCAGCTTACTATTTCTTACGAAATTTTCCATTCATTCTCAACGCACCCACCACTCCCATCTGATTAGCATAAACCGGACTAAAAGCCTGAATACCTTAATTGCATCAGTTTTGAAAAACGATGCAGTGAATAATAAAAATGATAAAATGAAAAACCTGTTCAAGTATAGAACTACTCAAACGAAAGAAATTAGCCTGTGGTTTATGAGGCTAATATTAAGCTATAACAAATTTAAGAATTGTGCCCAAAATCATTGCTTTTAGAATTCAGATGCAAATATAATTGTTTTTTTAGGATGACATGAAGTTTATATGAATTTTTGAAATAAACTCACCAGAAGTATAGAAAAATAGTATCTTTGCCTCCGACTTTTCACAGATACTGTGAGAAAGCAATTCTTTTAATTATATAAATAAAAAAGACTATGATCAGATTAAATGTTTTTGTTCGTGTAAACGAATCCAACCGCGAAGAAGCGATAAAAGCGGCAAAAGAACTGACTGCCTGTTCTTTAAAAGAAGAAGGATGCATTGCTTATGATACTTTCGAAAGCAGCACGCGTCCTGACGTTTTCATGATTTGCGAAACTTGGCAGAATGCCGAAGTATTGGCAGCACACGAAAAATCTCCTCATTTCGCTCAATATGTAGGTATCATTCAGAAATTGGCTGAAATGAAATTAGAAAAATTTGAATTCTAAATGAATTACGAGGCTGTTCGAGAACAGCCTCGTAAAATTCACTATTTCACTATCTTTCCGAGTAGAATTAGTCGAGTTTCTTATGGATAAATGTTCCTTCAATCCAATAAGTTGCATGATTCGATTCAAATTTCAACAAGACATAACCGGGATCAGTGGGGCCACCGGGAAAATGATCGATAAACCAGTCCTGCCAAAGTTCCTGCTTCATCTTTTCGTCAGTCACAACTTCCACTTTCCCCGTTAACGCTACGCTGTCTCCTTTATCCTGAAAGCATAATCCTGCCTTCGGATTCGATAAGAAATCAATTGTTTTTAGTGAATCTGCTCCGGTAGACATCCAGATAGTGGAAATTCCTTCTGTCAGGATTTTGCTCATCGGTACAGGGCGGGGATAACCTTCTTTATTCACAGAAGCAAGGGTAACTACTTCACATCTCTGCAACAATTCTGTTGCTTTCTCTTTCATTGTTTTTGTGGTCATAAGCTGATTGGTTTTTATTAATCTTGCAAAGGTAACGGCATATCTTCCCATTCTATTGTAAAAAAGCGACTTTTACCTAATCTATCTTTGTGGTTCGATATAAGTAAGTGTGGTTTCTTCCGGAACGGTTAGGGAAAGAAAAGACGCAGGAGTATTGCCGGACATCGACTTAATCTCTTTTGAAAAATGCGCTAAATCATAGTATCCTGCATCAACTGCCGTAGTCAACAGATTGGCTGATGTTGTGGTTCTCAACAATTCCACAGCATTCTTAAATTTAACAATACGGCTGTATTCTTTAGGAGTAAATCCGGTATAATGCTTGAACTTTCTCTCAAAATGACGCTGACACAAACAGACATCATCCATCAAGCTGCGAACAGAACGTTTTCCTTTGGAATGATTAATCATGTTCACTGCCATAGCGACATGAGAATCGGCAGGCTGATAATGACGCGCCAAATATGCCAGCAAATATTCTTCCACTACTCGTATTCGATCTGTGACATGCTTCTGCTCACCTAATTTTTCAATAAAAGTGTCATCAAAAACAGCCTTCATCTCATTAGTACTGACTCTGCTATTCACAAACTCGTGTAGAGGCAGGTTTGTAAAGCAAGACAAACCACAAGGTAAAAAACGAACGCCAAACATGTGAATCGATTCTGTATAAGTGACGAGTTCCGAATATTTTGTCATAGGTCCTACAAAATAGGAACGATAGGGTTGCATAATCAGACTCCCTTCTTCAACAGCATTAGCCACCTCTCCCAGCGTAAATATAAAATCGGTACAACCATCCGGCAGAATATGGATGCGCATACCATAATCCGGATTGCCCTTAAACTCCCAATAGCTATCAATGTAGGGAACAAGTAAATGAGAAGGCTGATATTCTGTATACATGGATCTATTTTGTACGCAAATATAGCGAAAATAAATTCTAATCAATGATGCGTCCGTTTGCCTTTGCCTTTTGAAGCCATTCAGGGACAATCTCTTCGAGAAATTTATCTTTGCCTACCTTTTCGGCAGCCATATCCAAACCGATATATTGCTGCGCCTTTTCTTTCGTTGTGATATCCGGAAGCGGAACATCACCAGTATATCCGTACGTTCAATTTGAAGGGGTCACTTTCAGCTGGACAAAAGGAATCAATTTAGATTGGATTCAGGGGATCAATTTGATTTGGACAGGAGGGGGCAAATGGTCCCGGATTTTCCATTTTGTCCATGCCTTTGGTTTATGTCGAACAAAAATAGTGTAAATTCTTTAAAAGAAGAGTTTTTTATTGGAAATGTTTCCCCAAAGTCCATTTTAATTCAATTTTTAGTAAAAGGTTTCTATTTGCCAATCCTGTTACTATATTTTCTCCAACCTCATTTTTTATGCTATATTTGTATCCGAAAAAATAATAGAAACGATGATAAACTTTGCAGCTATCGACTTTGAAACAGCCAACGGCAAACGTACCAGCGTATGCAGTGTTGGGGTTGTCATCGTAAGGGAAGGAAAAATAACGAATAAAATCTATCGTCTGATCCGTCCCCGCCCCAATTATTATACGCAATGGACCACAGCTGTTCATGGCTTAACTTACGACGACACGATGGAAGCCGACGAATTTCCGGAAGTATGGGCGGAAATCAAACCATTGATAGACGGTCTGCCACTTGTAGCGCACAACAGTCCTTTTGATGAAGGTTGTCTCCGGGCGGTTCACGAATTATATGACATGACTTATCCTGATTATAAGTTTTATTGTACTTGCCGTACTTCGAGGAAAGTCTTTGGAAAAGATTTGCCCAATCATCAGTTGCATACGGTAGCAGAACGATGCGGATATCATTTAGAGAATCACCACCACGCACTGGCAGATGCAGAGGCTTGCGCACAAATAGCTTTACTTATTATTCCCGAACCGAAAAAAGCAAGAAAAACAAAGAAAGCTGATAAAGATATACATGTTGGAGATTTATTCGCTTCACTTATTCCTCAACCAGTGAAAAAGAGCAAATGAAAAACACTACAACTATTATTTCAATCAATAATAGCCGTAGTGTTTGATAATAAAGTGCTAACTATGTACTTCGATTAGAGGATAGATTTTGCAATACCCATTTCCAAGCCGCGAAGTTCAGCCAAGCCGCGAAGACGGCCCAGGCAAGAATATCCCGGATTCGTTTTCTTTTTCAAGTCATCAATCATTTGATGTCCGTGGTCGGGACGCATAGCGATAGAGCATTTACGACGCTGTTGTAGAAGAATAAGGCTCTTCATTACGTTGTACATGTCTACATTTCCTTCCAAGTGATTAGCTTCGTAGAAGTTTCCTTCCTCGTCACGTTGTGTACTGCGCAAGTGTACGAAGTTCACACGGTCGCCAAAACGCTCCATCATACCTGCAAGATCATTGTCGGCACGCACACCGAAAGAGCCTGTACACAAGCAGAGGCCATTAGATTCGTTAGGTACGGCTTCAATCAATTTCTTGAAATCCTCTTCCGTACTCAAAATACGAGGCAAACCTAAGATGGTATAAGGAGGATCATCCGGATGAATCACCAGTTTCACTCCTACTTCATCGGCAACAGGAGCAATTTCTTTTAAGAAAAAAATCAGGTTGGAACGAAGCTTCTCTGCATCAATATCGTCATAACGATCTAATGCTTGCTGAAATTGTTCTACCGTGAAACTTTCTTCCGAACCCGGAAGTCCGGCAATCATATTACGAACCAACAATTTCTTGTCGTCTTCGCTCATCTGCTCAAAACGAGCTTTCGCTTTAGCTATTTCTTCCGGAGTATAGTCTTTTTCAGCATTCGGACGTTTCAAGATGAAAAGATCGAAAGCTACAAAAGCTGCTTTTTCAAAGCGGAGTGCTTTAGAGCCGTCCGGCATTGTATAGGCAAGATCTGTGCGGGTCCAGTCCAATACAGGCATGAAGTTATAAGTAACTACCATCACGCCACACTTCGCCAGATTACGGATACTTTCCTTATAGTTTTCGATGTATTTCATAAAGTCGCCCGTCTGTGTTTTGATATGCTCGTGTACAGGTACACTTTCTACCACAGACCATGTCAGACCCACTTCTTCAATCATTTGCTTACGCTTCATGATCTCTTCTACTGTCCACACTTCACCATTTGGAATGTGATGAAGAGCATTTACTATACCAGTAGCGCCTGCCTGCTTAATATCCCACAAGCTAACCGGGTCATTAGGACCATACCAGCGCCAAGTTTGTTCACATAAATACATATTATTCTTTCCTGATTACAAGTTACTAATTATGATTAAAAACAGAATGATATCATCCCAATATTAGATAGAGAATGCATCAAATCCACCGTCGATAACAGCTACTGTACCTGTTACGAAGTTAGAAGCATCGCTAATCAAATAATGGATTGTTCCATAAAGGTCTTCCGGTTCACCGAAACGGTTGAATGGAGTATGAGCAAGAATGGTCTTTGAACGGTCAGTCAGAGAACCATCCGGATTAGTCAATAACGCACGGTTCTGATCGGTCAGGAAAAATCCCGGAGCGATGGCATTTACACGCAGACCGTTACCGAATTTCAAAGCCAGTTCACCAGCCATATATTTAGTAAAGTTAGCAATAGCTGCTTTAGCTGCACCATAACCCACGACACGAGTCAATGGACGAAGAGCTGATTCAGAGCAAAAGTTTACAATAGAACCTTTCTTCTGTTCCACCATAATTTCAGCAAATACCATCGTAGGCAATACTGTACCGAAAAGGTTCAAATCCACTACTTTCTTGAATGCGTCAATCTGTAAATCGAAAAAAGTTTTATCAGGAGCAATAGTTGCACCTGCCATGTTACCTCCGGCAGCGTTCAACAATACATCAATACGGCCATAAGCCTTCATGATTTCCACTTTGTTGCCTTCCAACACTTCTTTATCCATCACATCCGTGTAAAGGAACATGGCTTCATTTCCTTCGGCTTTGATACTGTCTACCAATGCTTTTCCTGCTTCTTCACTTCTGTCGAGCACAACTACTTTTGCACCTTCCTTTGCGAGATACGCAGCAATACCTTTACCTAAAATACCAGCTCCACCGGTGATAACAACTACTTTGCCTTTTACGTTAAATAATTCATTCATGGTTCTTACAAATTTATATGTTTATAATTTATTGTTCAGATAATATTTCAGATTCTCTTTGAGAAGAATATCGATAGGCATCAAATTAACCTTCTCACTGCCCTGTTTGAACAACAGATGATTACACAATGATTTAATACCATCATATCCCTGACGCTCCGGACGCTGCGCAATCAATGCGGTTATGACACCTTCGGAAAGCAACTGTGTATTTCTCCCGATAAGGTCATAACCAACCAGTTTAACAGACTGCATTCCTCTCGCTTTCAGGTAATTCCCTAAAATATAACAAGTTGAATTGAAGATAACAGCCCCATTTATATTTGGATTAGCTTCAAATATTTCATCCAGTTTCATGAAGTTATACACTGAATCATTTATTTTCAGCTCCACTTCATGCAGATTTCCATTGAATCCTGTTTGCGTGAGATAATGGCAGAAACCTTCCCGCCTGTTCTTTCCCTGATTAGAGTCATTCTTCCCACTATGAATAATTCGCGCCATCAATATATCGGAAGACGAAGAAAGCCGATCCATCAACAATCTGGCAGCAATCACTCCGGCATCATAAGACTCCGTTCCGAAATAAGCCAGTTGATGTTGCCCTCCAATGTTGGAGTCAACATACACATAAGGTATTTCATTCCTGTCAAGTTCCTGCGAAAGCCGGATAACAGAATCCGTAAACAAAGTCGCAATCAATACACCATCTACTTTCTCATTCAGCAGATTACGGATGATATCATCAAAAGTCTTGTTATTATATTGATCGAAAAAGAGTTTGGTAATGGTGATGTTATACGATTCCATTTCCGACGCTGCTTTATCTATACCTTCCGAAATAGCTTCCCAATACTCTCCCTGAACAAAAGAAGGAGTAATCGCAAGAAGATGATATTGCTTTTTGGAGGCCGCCAATGAACGTGCCATCAGATTGGGCTGGTAATGTACCATCTCCAGAATCGCCTGTACCTTTTTCCTGTTTTCTTCAGATACCCTGCCACGATTATGTATTACACGATCTACCGTGCCAACAGAGACTCCTGCCATCTTGGCAATGTCTACAATCCGAATATTTGAAAACTCTTTATCCATCTATTGATAAGTATCTTGTTTTTCATCGGCAAAAGTAAAATGAATTATTGAATTAAGCAATAGTGTGTGCGCACACACATAACACACAATAAAGAACACACTACTAATAATCAGCAAGTTAACCACAACAGCAAGGAAGTATACATGTTGTTAAACATAAGAAAAAGTAAAGATAGTATAGATAAAAAAGTACTTATCAGATGAGAAACCAGAGGAAAAGTAGCTTTTGATTCTTGAAGGAAGTGAAAATAATGGAGAAGATACACCAATATGTGTTCGTGCACACATCATTCAAATAGTGACTGATAAGGCTAGAAATAAAAGATTAAACGTATATAAAATAAAACAGGTAACCGATTCTATTTAAATCGATTACCCGTTTTGGAATTCTTATTTTCCCCACTTATCTTTTGCTTTTCCGGCCACTTTATCGGCTTCATCTGCTACTTTATCAGCAATTTCCGCACCGGCTTCTACTGCTTTAAGTCCAAGATCCACTGCTTTTCTTTCAGCATGAGCAGCAGCTATTTCAGCATCACGACCTATGCGATGGATAGCATTATAAATTTCACTTTCTAATTGTTTTGCTTTTGCTGTACGTGAAAGACGATAAGCTACTGCGCCAAGGATTGACCCAATTCCGAGTCCAATCCAGAAATTTCCATGTCTACATTCCATAATCAAGTTCTGTTTTTAGGATTAAAAATAAATTATATAAATATCTATTTAGATTTCGAGAATAAAGAAGCAATCCACAATACAAGGATAGCTCCTACGGTGGAAGTTATCAAACTTCCGATCAGTCCTGAAGCTGCCAGTCCGAAAAGGGCAAACACCCAACCGCCCAGTACACCTCCAAGAATACCAAGTAATAAATTTATAACAAGACCAAAACCTCCGCCGCGCATTATTTTACCTGCGAGGAATCCAGCCACAATACCAATAATGATATACCATATAAAGCCCATATAATCCTCCTTTTTTATTTAACAACAGTAGGTATGAAGAATAGTTCAGTCACTCAAAACTGAATTAACGACAATTTACAATCCTTAGTCTTAGAGCTTTATTCCTATCATATTGAATTAATCACAGCAAATATATATTGAGAAACGGGAAGTTTCCGTACCTTTGCAGCCGATTTTTCAGGAACACTTCAATAGTAAATAGGTATTATGGTACAGAATCAGGAACAACCCGTAGGAAAAATTACATTTTCCATTTTGATTGCATTGAGTCTTTCGCATTGCCTCAACGATCTTTTACAGTCGGTGCTATCAGCATCTTATCCTTTATTTAAAGATGATTTAGGACTTAGTTTCGCGCAAATCGGACTTATCACACTAGTTTATCAACTTTCCGCTTCAGTTTTTCAACCGATTACCGGAGTTTTCTTTGATAAGCATCCCGTCGCATGGTCATTGCCTATCGGAATGAGCTTTACACTGATTGGTTTGATAAACTTAGCATTCTCTGATAATCTATACTGGATATTAGCCTCCGTATTCTTAATCGGAATTGGCTCTTCCGTACTGCATCCGGAAGCCTCCCGTATCACGTTCCTTGCCTCCGGCGGAAAACGTGGACTGGCACAATCACTCTTTCAGGTAGGTGGTAACTTCGGAGGTTCATTAGGCCCTTTGCTGGTTGCTCTGTTGGTGGCTCCTTATGGCAGGCAACATCTCATCGTATTTGCATTTGTGGCTTTAGCTGCTATCGGAGTGATGTACCCAATTTGCAAATGGTATAAATCATATCTAAACCGGATGAAAGCACAGACTGTCAGTGTCAGAAAACCAGTTCATCTTCCTTTGCCTATGGATAAGACAGCCCTTTCAATCGCGATATTGCTGATTCTGATTTTCTCCAAATATATTTATATGGCAAGTCTCACCAGTTATTATACTTTCTACCTGATTCATAAATTCAATGTAAGTGTACAAGATTCGCAGCTATATTTATTTATTTTCCTGGTAGCTACTGCTATCGGAACATTAATTGGCGGACCTGTCGGTGACCGTATCGGTCGGAAGTATGTGATTTGGGCTTCTATTTTAGGAGCTGCCCCATTTAGCTTACTAATGCCACATGCCAATCTGCTGTGGACTATTATCCTTAGCTTCTGTGTGGGATTAATGCTTTCTTCCGCTTTTCCTGCCATATTGCTTTATGCACAGGAGTTGCTTCCTACCAAACTTGGATTGATATCCGGTTTGTTCTTTGGATTTGCTTTCGGAGTGGCTGGTGTAGCATCTGCCGTACTTGGCAATTTAGCGGATAAAACGAGCATTGAATATGTATATAACATCTGTGCTTATATGCCGCTGCTGGGATTAGTCACGTTCTTTTTGCCTAATTTAAAGAAGCAGAAAATATAAATAAAGCTCTTTATAAAAAAGAAAGAAAACGACCGGTATGCATCGTCACGACGTATACCGGTCTACAAGTTAAGGTCAAAGTCAAAAAATTAAGAGAGCTATTTATATGTTAGGGTTAGCGTTTATTTCTTTCTGGGGAATAGCATACAAATAATAGGTGCTATTTACTGTAAACGGTTTACCGTTCGGGAAGTTAAGGAACCAATGTCCCAGAGGATTTCGTTTTTCAAAGCTACCACCCTCCTGCCAGCAATCGACTTCTGTCTTTTGCATCTCATCCGATAAAGCAGCACGTTCTACTGCCTTTTGTGTACGAAGTATATCGGTAATACCAAATCCTTCTCCCCAAAGTTCACGGCGACGTTCCATCAGAATCTCATTGATTACATCTTCCTGTGATTTTCCTGTCACCTCATAATCCCCTACTCCACGGGCATTACGCAATGTATTCAATGGAGCTACAGCCTGTGCCAACGCTACGCCATCACGAACTTTCGCTTCCGCTTCTATCAAATACATTTCAGCAGCACGCATCAAGACCAGATCAGCCGTATCATCTGCACGCATGTGAAATTTCTTATATCCCAAATATCCTTCACGCATCCACTGAAACAAAGGTAAACGAATATCACCTTCGGTAAATGTATCTTTCAGATGGGGATCAGCCATAAAGCTGCTATATGCTCCTACGTATGTTGCATCCAAATAATAGAAATTATAGCTGGCATCCGATTGGGAAGGAATTTGAGGAAATCCCCATATCCATTCTTTATTGGAAATATTATTAAAACCTTCATACTCGGCTGTAGTTGTCATCAACGTATATCCTGCACGTGCTGCTTCAGCAGCTTTCGCAGCTTCTTCCCACTGTCCTGTCAGCAAGTAAGCACGAGCCAAAAGACCGTTGACTACTGCTACATTTGGTTTGAACTTTTGATTATCACCGCTGCGGACATAGTTTTTCAAATAGTCCTTCGCCAAAGTGAGGTCGTCGAAAATAAGCTGATAAACCTGTGCCACTGTTGATTTTCCTTTCGGTACAGTGGAACTATTGCTAGGTTCGGTATATATAGGAACACACGGAGCATCTTTATCTTTCAAGTAGGTGAATTGATAATGCTGTACCAGGTGCAAATAACAAAAGGCGCGTAATGCCAATGCTTGTCCCTGTGCCTGACGGAGTTCTTTCGAATCCCCCTTGATAGAAATGGCAGTGTTACAATTATCTATCGTTTTATATATCAGATACCAGGCAAACTCTGTTCTACCATTTGAGGATTGCGCTATATCTTTAAACTGATACGAAGAATTGAAACCGTATTTCGGACGGGAAACAACATCACTTGCCATCATGTCGTCCAGACACTGAAGCGCCCGATAACCGATATTGGCATAGGTACTTGAATAATCAAACAGATTATACCAGGCACCATTCACAAGTGCCTCCGCATTTTCGGGTACAGGTACTTTTTCTGAACTTACCGCATCCGTTGGGTCCGTATCCAGAAAACTGCTGCTACAACTCGTTGCCAGGAAAAGTCCGGCAACTGCCGCAAGAATGGATTGAATTTTTATTTTTCTCATAATTTAGTCTGAATTTAGAAAGAAACGTTAATACCTCCGGAGATCGTTCGCATAGCCGGATAACGATAATAAGTAATACCGGTAATTCCCTGCTCTGGGTCTAGTCCCTGATTCCGGTGAATGGTAAACAGATTATCTCCTTGTACATATACCTGCACACTGCTCAATGATAACTTACTAATCCATTGTTTGGGTAAGTTATAGGAAAGAGTCAGGTTTTTCAATCGCATATACGAGTTATTCTGCAAGAAACGGGTAGAAGCCGAATTCCAGTCATTAGAGGTAGTACTCAAAGCCGGGACATCTGTATAGCGATTGTCGGGAGTCCATCTTTTTAGAATCTCTGTCGACCAGTCACGCCCTTCCAGACTTCCGTTGTGCAGAATCATTGTTATATCACGATTGTAGATATATCCACCGATACTGTAAGCAAAGATGGCAGAAAGATCAAATCCTTTCCAGGAAAGAGAGGTATTAAATCCACCATACACCTTCGGGAGAGACGATTTATTGATGTAATAATAGTCAGCCGAATCGTAATCGTTTGTTGTCACACGCTTTCCGGTCGGATTGTGATTTTCATCTTCTTCATCCATGTACCACAACGGATCTCCGTTCTCCGGATCTACTCCCGCCCACTCTATCATATAGAAATCATAAACAGAACGGCCTACCTGCAACTTGTTCACACCACTTTGCGGCATATCTTTCAAAGGAAGATCCGTCACCTTATTCTTATAATGTGTCAGATTCATACCCAGTTTCCATACCCAACCATTCTGATTGATAATCGTTCCGTTCAACACCATTTCTATACCTGTATTCTTCAAGGCTCCTACATTCTCGTCAATAGAACCATATCCCAGGGAAGGAGCTATCGGACGTGAATAAAGCAGGTCTTTCGAACGACGTGTAAAGAAATCAAACGAACCGGAAAAACGGTTATTGAACAGGGAGAAGTCGATACCTACATTAAAGTTGAGGTTTGTTTCCCATTTCAGATTCGGAGTTGCCATACGGTCGGACACTAACGCATTTTCTCCCAAATTGGAAACAATGGTATAAAGTCCTTTACTTGCATAATAAGTACCTAGGTTGTCATTTCCCTGCGCACCATAGCTCATTTTCAGAGTCAAGGCAGACAACCAGTCGGAAGTACTTGCCATAAACTCTTCCCGGTCGATACGCCAAGAAGTACCCAACGACCAGAAATTTCCCCAGCGGGTCTCCGGCGCAAAACGTGAAGAACCGTCGCGACGATAGGATGCCGAGAAGAAATATTTATTCTGATAATCATATAACGCTTGCGTCAGATAACCCACCAATGCATAGTCGATGCGATATCCCGAACCTCCGGTCAGCTGTGAACCGACTACCAATTCCGGCATATCAGGCTGCGCCATTTTGGAACGTGATGCCGTCAGTTCATCGTAGCGGTAAGAATAAGCCTCCACACCGGCAAGAACATTAAAATGATGTTCACCAATTGTCTTGTCATACGTAGCGATATTGTTCCACGTCCAGGAGAAAGTGCGGGTATTCATCCTGCTGACACCGCCTCCGTTCTCTTTAGCCGGACCTAACTTCGGATTCGTATAATCCAATGTATTATAATTAATCAAGTCAAAGTTAAAACTTGTCTTGAATTTCAGTCCTTCAATAATCGTAGCTTCCAGAAAAGTACGACCGGAAACTTCATCTTTCATTCGTTCCGATTTATCCAAAGGCAAAGTAGCCGGAAGGTTCCAGTTTGCCATCGAACCGGAAGGACGATAAGAACCGAAGTCATAAATACGATCTCCACTCTCATCCAATTTGTAGCTACCATCCGTATTCATTTCATAAATGGGATAGAATCCCGGCATGGTACGTCCTGCGGTAATCACATTACTGGTTTTGGAGTCGGATGAAACTGGATAGTTCTGCATGGAATGTGCGAAACTCAAATTGACGCCTCCTTTCAACCAGGAAGTCATCTCGCTGGTGATATTGGAACGGAGATTGAAACGCTGGTAACCGGATTCGAGTGCAATACCTTTATCATTCAGGTATCCGGCAGAAAAGAAATACTGATTCGCTTTTCCACCTCCGGAAACACTTAGATTTAACTCTGTGCGAAGTGCCTGTTGCTCCATGGCGTCACTCCAGTCAGAATTCCATAACGGACGGGCACCTGCCACCAGCTTTCCATCTGTACCGACCGGTTGCGCATATTGAGGACCATAGGGGTTCGGGCCACCTCCCATTAATTTCGTTACCAAGTCTTTGGATGCTTGCGTGGCGGCAGTTGCCGGAGTATAATCCGCACTCTTGGCATACTGATTGCGAAGTGCTTCCCAATATAATTCAAAATATTGGTCGGTACTGACACGATCATAATCACGCACGGCACGGTTGGAACCTCCTAAGGAAGCTTTCACCTTTACCGTTGCTTTGGTATTTTGATCTCCCTGCTTGGTGGTGATAATAATCACTCCATTCGCACCACGGGAACCGTACAAAGCAGCAGAGGCCGCATCTTTCAATACTGTCATCGAAGATATGTCATCCGGATTGATAGAGTTCACACTACCATCAAACGGTACACCGTCCACTACATAAAGCGGAGCGCTGGAAGCGTTGATAGACCCGATACCACGAATACGGATTTCCGCATCCGTACCCGGCTGCCCACTTGCCGCACTTGCCTGTACTCCGGATACCGTACCCTCTAATACACGTGATATGCTGGAAGTCTGTAACTTTTCAATCTCACCTGCTTTCATCGTCGAAGCTGCTCCGGTAAAACTATACTTTTTAGCGGTAGCATAAGCTACTACCATTACTTCTTCCAGTTCCTTACTTTCCGATTCCAACGTGACATTAATCACACTCCGGTTATTCACCGGTTGTTCTACTGTTCTCATTCCTACAAAACGGAACACTAAAGTACCGGTAGCAGGAACCTCAATCGAATACTTTCCATCAATATCGGTAATGGTGCCGGAAGATGCTCCTTTCAATTGTACGGAGACACCAGGCAAAGGTTCTCCTTCAGAAGTCACCGTGCCTGTCACGCGTTTCTCCTGCTGTGCTTCCGCATATACTATATTTCCTACCAAAAGCAGAAGAGACACGACTAATAAACGTAAATAGATTCTCATAATTTTGTGGCTTAAGATTTATTTGCTTGTTGTAACTAACAGTACATTGAACTTTTTTGTTTAGGAAACGAAACATTTTTTAGAAGATTGCTAGCATAAATCAACGAAAGGTAGTACATTCGTGAAACAAAAAATATCTATACCAACAAAGAACCACATGGGGAAACGGGTTATTCTATATCTTTTTCTGTTATTTTCACTGTCCTTACAGGCACAGACTGAAGAGAAAGTCTCTTTAGGCAACGATAGTACAGAAGTAGACTCCACAGCAACCGCCAAGCCAAGTGCTTTTAAAAGAGCGATCAAGAAGTTTATGAACTTCAGTGATTTCGATACGCTCTATATCAGTCCCAACCGTTATAACTATGCGCTGATGGTTACTCATTTCAGCAACTTTGAGTATTATTCTATCACCAGTGAATTGCCGCAGCCACAGAAACTTAGTTTTTCTCCCAACCCACACAACAAGATAGGATTGTATTTCGGCTGGCGATGGATTTTCCTGGGATGGTCTGTAGATGTGAACGATATTTTCAAAAAAGGTACCCGAAAGAACAGAGGAACAGAATTCGATCTTAGCCTATACAGTTCCAAACTGGGTGTGGATATCTTCTATCGCCGCACTGGTAATGATTACAAAATACATAAAATCAGAGGATTTTCAGACGATATCCCCTCCAACTATTCCGAAGATTTCAGCGGAATAAAGGTAGATATCAAAGGACTGAATCTATATTATATTTTCAATAACCGTAAATTCTCCTATCCTGCCGCATTCAGTCAGTCCACCAATCAACGACGCAATGCAGGTACATTTATTGCAGGTTTTTCCATTTCAAAGCATCATCTCGACTTCGACTATACAGCACTTCCGGGATTTATCCAGGAGGCGATGAATCCTGCCATGAAAGTCAAGAATATTAAATACACCAATGCCAATATCAGTTTCGGCTACGCCTACAACTGGGTCTTTGCCCGCAACTGTCTGGCATGCCTGTCTCTCACCCCTGCCATTGCCTACAAAGCTTCCGATGTGGACGCAGAAACGAACGAGGCAAAAGCATGGTACGGTAAATTCAATCTGGATTTTCTGGTTCGTGCAGGGATTGTCTACAACACAGGCAAATATTATGTAGGTACTTCTTTTGTTGGGAAAAACTACAATTATCATCGCAACAATTTCTCTGTAGACAATGGATTCGGTACTCTCCAAATATATGCCGGATTCAACTTCAACACCCGCAAAGAATACAGGAAAAAGAAATAATTCCACAGAAACTAGAAATCATCAACTTGCTTGCTTATCCAAAGAATCTTTGTACATTTGCCACGTTCTAACGAGCAAAAGTAAGAAAATCAATGAAGCAACAACGCCACATACAGACCACACGCACTCTTCTTTCCCGCTTTCGCTACTGGGGAAGAAAGAACTATGCTGCCTTTGCAAGTATGGGACGCGAATTCCAAATCGGTCATCTGCATACCAATGTAGTGGACGTTGCTCTTCGTAAGCAGAATGCTGCACAAACTATCCCTTATCATACATTTATGACACTTCAGGAAATCAAAGACCAAGTGTTGGCGGGTATCGACATATCACCCGACCAAGCTGCTTGGCTAGCCAACATGGCTGACAGCGAGGCGCTTTATGCCGCCGCGCATGAGATTACCGTCGCGCGTGCTTCGCACGAGTTCGACATGTGTTCCATCATCAACGCCAAGTCCGGCCGATGTCCGGAAAACTGCAAATGGTGTGCACAATCCTCCCACTACCAGACTAAAGCCGAGATTTACGATCTCCTTCCCGCTGAAGAATGTCTTCGACAGGCCCAATACAACGAAGCCCAGGACGTCAACCGATTCTCCCTCGTTACCAGCGGACGAAAACCATCTCCCAAACAGATTACCCAACTTTGCGATACAGTCCGTTATATGCGTCGACATTCGTCGATTCAACTTTGTGCTTCTCTGGGACTGCTCAATGAAGAGGAGTTGCGTTCCCTGCATGAAGCAGGAATCACCCGTTATCACTGTAATCTGGAAACTGCCCCGTCTTATTTTTCCAAACTCTGCTCTACGCATACGCAAGAACAGAAACTGGCTACTCTCGATGCAGCCCGTCGTGTAGGCATGGATATCTGTTGCGGAGGTATCATCGGCATGGGAGAAACGATGGAACAACGGATTGAATTTGCTTTCACATTGGCAGAACTGAATGTTCAATCCATACCTATCAACCTGCTTAGTCCGATTCCGGGAACTCCACTGGAAAACGAGCAGCCTCTAAGCGAAGAAGAAATACTTAAAACCATCGCACTCTTTCGTTTTATCAATCCGACCGCTTTTCTGCGTTTTGCCGGAGGACGTTCACAACTTTCTTCCGAAGCGATGCACAAGGCATTATATATCGGAATTAACTCGGCTATCGTAGGCGACCTATTGACAACACTCGGCTCCAAAGTATCGGAAGACAAAAAGATGATTCAGGAAGAAGGCTATCATTTCGCCGATTCCCAATTTGATCGCGAGCACATCTGGCATCCGTACACTTCGACTACCGATCCGCTTCCTGTCTACAAAGTAAAACGGGCAGACGGCGCTACCATTACCCTCGAAGACGGACGAACGCTCATTGACGGAATGTCTTCCTGGTGGTGTGCAGTGCATGGATATAATCATCCGGTATTAAATCAGGCGGCAAAAGAACAATTAGATAAAATATCTCATGTCATGTTCGGAGGACTGACGCATGATCCGGCCATTGAACTGGGGAAACTGTTATTGCCTTTGGTTCCTTCCTCCATGCAGAAAATATTCTATGCAGACTCCGGTTCGGTAGCCGTAGAAGTGGCACTGAAAATGGCTGTACAATATTGGTATGCAGCAGGAAAACCGGAAAAGAACAATTTCGTGACTATCCGTTCCGGCTATCACGGTGATACGTGGAATGCCATGTCTGTATGTGATCCGGTGACGGGTATGCACAGTCTTTTCGGTTCGGCATTGCCTGTACGTTATTTTGTCCCGTCCCCCACTTCCCGGTTCGACGGAGAATGGAATCCGAAAGATATACTACCTCTACAAGAGATGATTGAAAAACATTCAAAAGAGTTAGCGGCGCTTATTCTGGAACCGGTGGTACAGGGAGCAGGCGGGATGTGGTTTTATCATCCGCAGTACCTGCGCGAAGCAGAAAAGCTTTGCCGGAAGCACGATATTCTTCTTATTTTCGATGAGATAGCAACGGGATTCGGACGAACCGGTAAACTTTTTGCTTGGGAACATGCCGGAGTAGAACCGGATATAATGTGTATCGGTAAAGCACTGACCGGAGGATATATGACACTTTCTGCTGTATTGACCAGCAACCGGATAGCAGATACCATCTCCAACCATGCACCGGGAGCTTTTATGCACGGACCTACATTTATGGGGAATCCACTTGCGTGTGCAGTGGCTTGCGCTTCCGTTCGCCTGCTGCTCGAATCCGGTTGGCAAAAGAATGTGAAGCGAATCGAAACTCAACTGAAAGAAGAACTGGCTCCTGCACGGGAATTTCCGGAAGTGGCTGATGTACGAATACTCGGAGCCATCGGAGTCATTGAGATGAAACGTCCGGTAAATATGGCCTATATGCAACGAAGATTTGTGGAAGAAAGAATCTGGGTACGTCCCTTTGGCAAGCTGGTATATCTGATGCCGCCTTTCATCATCACTTCGGAACAATTAAGCAAACTGACTTCCGGCTTACTTAAAGTTATTCAAAAAAGATGACAGATAAGAAGAATATTACCAGATTTTCACCCAAGAATCTGTTCCTCGGTGAGCAAAAGGGTGTTCCTCGGTGAGGAACGGGCCTTTCCTCACCGAGGAAGGATGCCTTGGTCGGTGAGAAACTTTCGGGATACTTCTTTAGACAATAAACATCTTATAGACAACTGATTACGCTTTCAACCATCCATATATCGAATACTTATTACTTAAAACAATAATTCATGACATTAGAACATATAAACCAGGAACTCCAGACCTTGAAAGAGAAAAAGAACTACCGTTCTCTCCCACCGCTTATTCACGAAGGACGAGATGTTCTGCTGAACGGACAACGAATGTTGAACCTATCTTCTAATGATTATCTCGGGCTGTCCAATGACATTTCATTGAGAAAGGAATTCTTAAAAACACTCACCCCTGAAACATTCCTGCCTACTTCCTCCTCTTCCCGGTTACTGACCGGCAATTTTAGTGACTATCAGAAGTTGGAGCAACAGCTAGCCACGATGTTCGGAACGGAAAGTGCACTTATATTCAATAGTGGTTATCATGCCAATACAGGAATACTTCCTGCCATTTGCAATACTCACACACTTATTCTTGCCGACAAGCTAGTGCATGCAAGCCTGATAGACGGAATTAAATTATCATCAGCTAAATGTATTCGGTATCGTCACAATGATATTTCCCAGTTGCAACGACTGATTGCTGAAAATCATAACGCTTATGAGCAGCTTATTATTGTTACCGAAAGTATCTTCAGCATGGATGGCGATGAAGCTGATCTTCCCGCTCTCATTCAACTCAAAAAGAGTTATTCCAATGTTCTTCTTTATGTAGATGAGGCTCATGCTTTTGGTGTACGAGGAAAAAAAGGATTAGGATGTGCCGAAGAACAGGACTGTATCAACGATATAGACTTTTTGGTAGGAACATTCGGAAAAGCCATTGCTTCGGCAGGTGCCTATATTGTCTGTCGGCAACTCATTCGGGAATATCTTATTAATAAAATGCGCACGTTTATATTCACCACCGCACTTCCTCCTATCAATATTCAGTGGACTTCGTGGGCGTTAGAACGCCTTTCAGCTTTACAACATAAGAGGGCTCACCTGCTACAAATCAGTGAAAAGCTAAAGGTAGCCCTTACAGCCAAAGGATATAATTGCCCATCGGTGAGCCATATTGTACCTATGATTATAGGAGCCAGTGAAGATACCATATTGAAAGCAGAAGAACTCCAGCGCAAAGGATTCTATGCATTGCCCGTCCGTCCGCCTACCGTACCCGACGGAACTTCACGTATCCGTTTTTCACTGACAGCAGACATCACTGAACATGAAATTGACCAACTCATCAAATTGATAAACGAATGAAGCAGCATTTTATCATAAAGAATAATCAGAAGCATCTATTGCTTTTCTTCGCCGGTTGGGGGATGGACGAAACTCCTTTCCTGACCATTCATCCTACAGATAAGGACTGGATGATTTGCTATGACTACCGTTCATTAGCATTTGATACCGACTTATTGGAAACCTATTCCCAGATTACACTTATCGCCTGGTCGATGGGAGTCTGGGCAGCTTCGCAAATCATGAAGCAGTACCCACATCTGCCTGTCTCCCAAAGTATCGCCATCAACGGCACCCTCTACCCCATACACGAAACCAAAGGTATCGCTCACTCTATTTTCGATGGCACACTTCAAGGGCTGAATGAACAAACCTTGCAAAAATTTCAAAGAAGAATGTGTGGTTCAATAGCTGACTATAAAACTTTTCAAACCATATCCCCCCAGCGTCCGATGGAAGAACTCAAAGAAGAACTTGCCGCTATACAACAACAATATTTATCATTGCCGCCCTCTGATTTTAAATGGCAAAAAGCTATCATAGGAAAAGGCGACCGCATTTTCCTCCCGGATAACCAATATTTGGCATGGGAAAACCAAGTGGACTCTCTTGAACAAGTGGAAGCGGCACATTACCAACAAGAGCTTTTTAACACGATACTCATGCAGCCGGAGAACTGATGCATCCATCATTTTAAAATAAAGTGATTATCAAGTATATCAGCCTATTAAACAAATATTGATTATGAATAAACGACTAATCGCAGAACGTTTTTCAAAAGCTATCACTACCTATCCAAAGGAAGCAAACGTGCAACGGCAAATAGCAGGTAAAATGATTCGTTTGCTTACAGAACACATACCTTCTCCCTGCTCGAAAGTAATTGAATTTGGCTGCGGAACCGGTATTTACTCCCGTATGCTACTCCAAGCCCTCCGTCCGGAAGAGTTATTACTTAATGACCTTTGCCCCGATATGAAATATTGCTGTGAGGACTTATTAATGAAGAAGCAGGTTTCTTTTCTTCCGGGAGATGCCGAAACAGTCTCTTTCCCCACCGAAAGTACATTGATAACTTCCTGCTCCGCCTTGCAATGGTTCGAATCACCGGAAAACTTTTTCGAAAGGTGTAATACCCTACTCAATAATCAGGGTTATTTTGCTTTTAGCACTTTTGGAAAAGAAAACATGAAAGAAATACGCGAACTTACCGGCAACGGACTTCCTTATCGTTCACGGGAAGAGCTCGAAGTAGCTTTGTCACCCCATTTTGACATACTGTATTCAGAAGAAGAGCTTATCCCGCTTTCGTTCGAAGACCCGATAAAAGTACTATATCACTTGAAGCAAACCGGAGTCAATGGCTTATCAACGCAATCCTCTCCTACCGGAAAACAAGAGAACGATTTGTGTTCATCAGACAACAATTCAAAAAATAATTTTAAGAACAATCTCCCCCAACAGCAATGGACTCGTCGTGACTTGCAACTCTTCTGTGAACGTTACATGCAGGAATTTACTCAGGGCGCTTCTGTGTCCTTAACATATCATCCCATTTATATCATCGCAAAAAAGAAAAAAGTATGAAACAGAATGTATATTTCGTAAGCGGTATCGACACTGATGCCGGAAAAAGCTATGCCACCGGCTTTCTAGCTCGTGAATGGAACAAGAATGGCCATCGCACCATCACCCAGAAATTTATTCAAACGGGAAATGTAGGTCATTCCGAAGATATTGACCTACATCGGCAAATCATGGGAATCCCTTTCACCAAAGAAGACCAAGAGGGACTAACCATGCCGGAGATTTTCTCTTATCCCGCCTCTCCGCATCTTGCTTCCCAGCTAGATAACCGTCCCATCGACTTTGATAAAATAAAACGTGCGACCGAAGAATTGAGTGAACGGTATGACTCTGTTTTACTTGAAGGAGCAGGCGGCCTTATGGTTCCCCTGACAACTGAACTTTTAACCATTGACTACATCGTCCAAGAAAAATATCCGCTTATCTTTGTTACTTCGGGCAAACTGGGGAGTATCAATCATACCCTGCTTAGTCTCGAAGCAATACAAAAACGCGGCATTGTACTAGATACCGTATTATATAATTTATATCCTACCGTAGAAGACAAGACAATTCAGAATGATACAATGGAATTTATCCGAACCTGGCTGAAAAAGTATTTTCCGGAAACGAAGTTTATACTGGTTCCAGAAATAAAAAAGAATCTATAGAAAAGTAATCACCGACTACTTTCACTCAACAACAATCGTACTCTTTTGTGGATTATGGCTATCATAAGTAACTTTCACCGGATACATATAGCCATAATCCTTTTTTTAAACAGTAGTCGAATATTTATCTAAAGCCTTTCTCAATGTTCTTTCCGAAATCGGTTTGGTCACAAAGTCATTACAACCCATCTCCAATGCCAATTCTTTATCCGCCTCAAAAGCATAAGCCGTCAAAGCAATGATCGGAATTTCTTTAGAATAAGAGCGGATAATATGGGTTGCTTCCAGTCCATCCATACGCGGCATTTTTACATCCATCAGGATTAAGTCCGGTTGGTACTGCTTATACATTTCGATAGCTTCCACTCCGTCTTTAGCCCAAAGCAATGTATATTCCCTGCCAATCAGATTCTTCAGCAAGATAAAATTGCTCTCCACATCTTCTGCTACCAGAATCTTCTTAATCTGTTGTACACGATTGACTGTATTTCCTTTAGATACCACTTTCGACTCTTTAAAGAATTTACCATGCTCTCCGGTTTCTTCATAAGGGATCGTGAAATAGAATGTGGAGCCTTTACCCAGTTCGGAAGTCACCCCTATTTCTCCACCGATTTTTTCGATAATCATCCGACAGATAGACAGACCTAATCCTGTCCCTTGGGCAAAAGAGTTCAGTTTGACAAAACGCTCGAAGATATGATCTACCTTTTCCGGTTCTATCCCTATTCCTGTATCCTTTACATACACACGAATATCCTTATCCATTCGTCCAAAACCAAAACGGATCTCTCCTTCATAAGTAAACTTACTTGCATTAGTCAGGAAATTCGTTATCACCTGCATGATACGGTTCTGATCTCCCTCCATGAGCAAATCCTCCTCCTCATTATCAAAGACAAGAGTTACCCCTTCTTTCACACGTTCTTTATGAACAGTATAAATTGTTCGGCAGACCTCTCCCAGATTCATTGGACGTTTGATATATTCCAGTGTCCCGGCTTCTATCTTCGATAAATCCAGAATATCATTAATCAATTGCAACAAAATATCCGAATTCTGATTGATTATATCCGAATAGAGTTTTTTCTCTTCAGCAGTTTCGGCAGAAGGCAATAACTGGGAGAATCCTACAATGGCATTCAGCGGGGTCCGGATCTCATGACTCATGTTAGCAAGGAAAGCGCTTTTCAATCTGTCGGATTGCTCCGCTTTAATCCTTGCCTTAATCAGCTCCTGCTCAATATTCTGAAGATTAGTAATATCCCACGAAATACCAATCAGCAACGGTTTACGTCCCTCCATCGGTACAAGTGCTTTCAATGTCTGCACGATACGCGCTTCTCCATTAGCGGACAGATAAGTTTCCTGCATATCAATGCGCTTATGAGTCTGAAGTAATTCCAAATCATCCTGACGGAATTTCTCCGCATCTCCATGCACCGGAAATATCTCATAATCCGTATGCCCGATAGCTTTAGATGCCGGAATACCCGAATGATCGGCAAATGCCTTGTTCCAATACAAATATCTAAAATCATCTTCCGGGTCCTTCACACACAAATAGACCGGAATATTATTTAAAATACCATCCAACAATAAATTCAATTCACGGAGTTCATCCCGTTTCTTGATAACATCGGTAATGTCCTGCGTAAAGAACCAGGTGAGTTCCTGATTATTTTCACGAATCAGGAAAGTAGATACCTGATGTACTCTCTCCTTCGTATGCCCGTAAGGTATATAAGCCGCCCGATAAGCCAAACTTCCTTCATGATCGCGTATCATCTGAAGCTTTTGCTCCCACGCCTCCTTGTCGGTCATAGAGACACGCAAATCATATATTTTTTGTGTACCCAACTCCTGCGTTACACCGTATTCTTCTATAAATTGCTTATTTGCATAAACCAGCGTTCCATCTTCCGCCACAGCAAGAATACTGTCACTCACCTTATCAAGCACACTTTTAAAAACTTCCAATTGTCTTTGGGTAGCCACTCGTTCCGTTATATCACGACACATGATCAGCACATATTCCTCATCCAACGGAAAGATACGGTTCTCGTAATAATGGCGTTCACCATTAAAATCCAGTTCATGGTGTGCAGTTGAAACAGTTCCGGTGGTGATAGCATGACGCATATTGGAGTGAATATTCTGATATGCTTCCGGTGGAACCATATCCTGCATACGCATCCCTCTAAAATCCTTGTTTGATATTCCTACATGGTTGGTTTCCTCATTGGAAACAACTTCAATACCTACCTCACTCTGATTGAAGACAGTCAGCATATCGGGAAGAGAGTCTAGTATTCTAACAGCATATTTTTCTTTAAAACTAACAGGACGATCGTTATATTTCTCATCCCTAAGGGTAGAAAGTTCTTTTCTAAGCTGCTCGTTTTCTTTTTTAAGTGCTTCTAACTGTTCTAATAATGCTTCTTTGCTTTGTTCGATACTCATAATGTAACGGTGTAAATACGTACTTATCTGCCAAAAGTAAATATTTTTTTGAATAAAAGCACGTATTTACCCCGTTTTTTTCAAAGAATTACTCAATTACCATAATCCGGTCGTTCAATCCCACCTTCATGCCATCTTCCACGAATACTTCTTTCACAACTCCATCCGTCACCGAACGTATCTCATTCTCCATTTTCATCGCCACCAATACACAAAGCGGATCACCCCGCTTCACGAGATCTCCTTTCTTTACATACGTCTTCAGGATAACTCCCGGCATCGGTGCCTGTACCACCTGACGCCCTACGGATTCAGCAGCAGTGCGGGCATTATGTATCTTCTCCATTTCTCCCTGCAATTCAATCTGATAAAGCTCCCCTTTATTCATAATCGTATATGAATTATTGGAAGAAGGAGAAATCTGCACTCCATGCGAGTGGTGATCGATGATGATCGAATGGATAGAGTCGCCACCCATGTTATAATCGACCTCATATATCTTACCATTGACTGCAATCTTCTTGATTGGTCCGTCCTCCAGAATCTCCACCTTATATTCACTGTCCGGCATATCCTGGAGCTTGGCATAATATGTAGCTAATGTTGTACCCATAACCAATTCCGTTATTTTTTAATTTTTAATTCTCAATTTTCAATTTAATAATTATTAGCAGTCATCTGCAATTTACCGTAATACTTCCAGAGCGATTCGCCTACTACCGGAAGCGTAGTGGCACGGGAAGCCGCTTCTTTCTCCCTCTCGTAGTGTCTCACTGCGGCAGCAATGACAGCCACTGTCGGATCGGTATTCTGACGACGTTTCAGGTCTTCCTTATCAAAACGCGTATCGATAAATGTCGTATCGTATTCACCTTTCAGGAAAGCTGCATTCTTCAATACACGTTGATGGAAAGGAATCGTCGTTTTAATTCCCAGAATCTTATACTCGCGCAGAGCACGTGCCATATTAGAAATGGCCGAAGCACGGGTACGTCCCCAACAACAAAGCTTTGCAATCATCGGGTCATAATGCAAAGAGACTTCAAATCCCGCATAAGCGGCACTGTCAAGACGCAGGTTACGTCCCTCGGGAGCTTCACGAACAGTAATCACACCGGGAGAAGGCATGAAGTTATTCTCCGGATCTTCGGCGTAAATACGACATTCGATCGCTGCTCCGCTAAACTCAATATCATCCTGTTTATAAGGCAACGGATTTCCGGCAGCAACAGTTATCATATCCCGTACCAAGTCAACGCCTGTGCATTCCTCCGTCACAGGATGCTCTACCTGCAAACGAGTATTCATCTCAAGAAAATAGAAGTTCTGGTCTTTATCCATCATAAACTCCAATGTCCCGGCACTGTAATAACCTATTTTCTTACAGGCTTCCACAGCTACCTTCAACATCTTCTTTCTCGTCTCCTCTTTCACAAAAGGAGAAGGACTTTCTTCTATCACCTTTTGGTTACGACGCTGAATGGAACATTCACGTTCATACAGATGAACGACATTTCCATACTTATCTCCCATGATCTGAACTTCGATATGATGCGGATTCTCAATATATTTTTCAATATAAACCGCATCATTGCCAAAGGATGTCCCTGCTTCGGATTGCGACAAACGGAGAGCAGTTTCCACCTCTTCTTCCGTACGTACCAGACGCATACCTTTTCCTCCACCTCCCGCAAGTGCTTTCAGCATAATAGGATAGCCAACTTCATTAGCTACCTTCTTCACTTCATCAATGCCCTGTACGGGTGTTTCGGTTCCGGGCACAATAGGCAATCCTGCTTCCCGCATAATCTTACGGGCCTCCGTCTTGATTCCCATTTTGGAAATAATATCCGCACTCGGTCCGATAAAAATCACTCCCTCTTCTTCGCAACGGCGGGCAAAATCCGCATTCTCCGACAGGAAACCATATCCCGGATGAATAGCGGCTCCGGTCTTTTTGGCAATGGACAATATCAATTCCGGCTTTAGGTAGGAGGTATCTTCGGGCGATTCGGAGATGCAATAGGCTTCTTCCGCATAACGCACGTGCAAAGCTCCGCGGTCTACATGGGTATAAACAGCCACTGTCGAGATATTCATCACCCGACAAGTCCGAAAGATGCGCATCGCTATCTCACCCCGGTTGGCTACTAATATTTTTTTTATCATAATCTTTTTCTTTTTAGAAGTCAAAACTTAAAAGAGCAATTTAATAATTTTAGGCACGGATTTAATCCATAAACAGGCTTACAGCGGTAGATTAGAATGTTTCTTAGGAGGATTCGACTGCCGTTTGTTGGCAAGCATCTCGAAACTTCGAATCAACCGCAAACGGGTTACTGCCGGATCGATCACTTCATCCACATATCCCAGTTCCGCGGCCCGGTAAGGATTGGCAAACTTTCCGCGATAATCATCCTGAAGTTCTTTCCGTTTCTCTTCGGGTTTCTCGGCTTTATCTATTTCCTTACGGAAAAGGATATTCACAGCTCCATCCGGTCCCATCACCGCGATTTCGGCGGTAGGGAAAGCAAGATTTACATCTCCACGGATATGCTTGGAACTCATCACATCGTAAGCACCACCGTATGCTTTGCGGGTAATAACCGTCACTTTCGGCACCGTAGCCTCACAATAAGCATAAAGTAATTTTGCCCCGTTACGGATAATTCCGCCATATTCCTGATCGATTCCCGGAAGGAATCCCGGAACATCTACCAGTGTCAGTAAAGGGATATTGAAAGCATCACAGAAGCGGACAAAACGGGCGGCTTTGATAGACGCATTGATATCCAGTGTACCAGCAAGCACCAATGGCTGATTAGCCACCACTCCCACCGTTTTTCCATTCAGGCGGATATATCCCGTCACAATATTCGCAGCATATTCTGCCTGAAGCTCGAAGAAACTATTATCATCAGCCACCGCTTCTATCATCTCTTTTATATTATACGGCTGATTCGGATTGGACGGAATCAAATCTGCCAGTTCCGGAGTCAGGCGAGTCGGCGAATCGCTGGTCGCTACAAACGGAGGCTCTTCCATATTATTCCCCGGCAGATAGGAGATCAATTCACGAATATAATTGATGCACTCAATATCGTTTTCCGCAGAAAGATGGGCTACACCGGACTTTGTCATGTGCACGCCTACTCCACCGAGTTCTTCTTTTGTCACTTCTTCCTGTGTCACGCTTCTCACCACATCCGGTCCTGTAATAAACATATAACCGGAGTTTTTCACCATCAAAATAAAATCGGTCAATGCAGGAGAATAAACAGCACCACCGGCACAAGGTCCCATGATTGCGCTAATCTGTGGAATCACTCCGGATGCCATAGAATTGCGCAGGAATATCTCGGCATATCCGGCCAAAGAACGTACCCCTTCCTGAATTCGTGCACCGCCCGAGTCATTCAATCCGATGATGGGTGCTCCCATCTGCATGGCCATGTCCATCACTTTACAAATTTTCTTAGCGTGCGTCTCCGAAAGAGCTCCTCCAAATACGGTGAAATCCTGTGCGAATACATAAACCAGGCGCTTGCCAATCATACCATATCCCGTCACCACCCCGTCTCCGGCAAATTTCTGCTTTTCCATACCGAAATCGGTACACCGATGGGTTACCAACTTATCCAGTTCGATAAACGAACCTTTCTCCAATAATAAATCGATGCGTTCACGGGCGGTCAGTTTGCCCACAGAATGTTGTTTTTCAATGCGAGCGTCTCCGCCGCCTTTTTCTGCTTTCCTGTTCAGTTCTTCCAGGTTGCTAATAAGCTCTTTCATAGGCTGTAATTATTAAAGTTGTATGTGTGTGTAAAAATAAACAGTAATAAATGAAATCATTGTCATATTGATTACACAAAGGTACTTTTATATAATGAACGCATCATGCGTGGAAATTGTTAGCATTTATGCCTTAAAACATCTTTATCCATTTATTTAGGGAGCTTTTTTTTGCAGGTTGCGACAACAAACTTCCCCGCTTTTCTGTTTATCGCTTATCATTTTTAATAAAACCTATACCCTAACAAAATGAGAACAATTAAAATCTTATTAGCAGCCGGTTTCCTGCTCGTGTTCGGTACAAGTATTCATGCACAGGTACAACGGAATGAAACCTATCTACCCCAATTTGCCATCAAGACCAATGCTCTCTATTGGGCCACTTCTACGCCCAATTTAGGAATCGAAGTGGGATTGGCAAAGAAACTGACTCTCGACATATCCGGTAACTACAATCCGTGGAAATTTGGTGACGACCGTCAAATCAAGCATTGGCTCGTTCAGCCGGAATTACGCTATTGGCTCTGCGAACGTTTCAACGGAAGTTTCTTCGGTTTGCACGGACATTACGGAGAAATGAATGTCAGCAATCTGAATATATTCGGAATGGGACATGACCGTTACGACGGCAATCTGTACGGAGCCGGTATTTCCTACGGATATCAATGGATCATAAGCAAACGATGGAGTATGGAAGCTACCATCGGAGTGGGATACGCCCGTCTGGAATATGACAAGTATGCTCGTGGTGACGGAGGTGAAAAGTTGGGACATAACACCCGCAATTATTTCGGTCCGACCAAAATCGGTCTTAGTTTCATTTATGTCATCAAATAATCGAACTCTCTAAAACTTACAATGATGAAAAGAAAACTTATTTATCTATTTATAGCTTTTGCAGCCGCCATCCTACCGGCTCATGCACAAAAATTCCTGAACGATGCGCTCACTCTCTCGAACGTATCTTTATGGCAACAAGGTAACTCTCTTTATGTCGGCATGACCTTCGACATGAAGAATCTGACAATAGGTTCCGCCCGAAGTTTAAGCCTTATTCCCCTGCTGACGGACGGACAGCATAATGTACCCTTGCAAGAAATCATCGTCAATGGTAAAAGACGCGAAAAAGCATATATCCGTAGTCTGGCAATCACTAAGCAAGAACCTACCGCCATTATCGTTCCTTATAATAAAAGGGAAACTTTTAATTATACGCAGGTGATTCCTTACAAACCCTGGATGGCTAATGCCAGTTTGCAACTTGTAGAGAATCTATGCGGATGCGGCAATTATCAGGAAATGAATGCACAGGAACTGATTACCAATGATGTATCTACCGAAGCCAAACGTTTAAGTGCCATGTCTCCTATCATTGCCTATATTCAGCCAACCGTAGAAGTGGTCAAAAACCGTAGCGAACAATATGAAGCTCATCTGGATTTTCCGGTCAACAAATCGGTGATCCTTACCGACTTCATGAACAATCATGCTGAATTGGTGAATATCCATGCCATGTTTAACAAAATACAGAATGACCGGAACCTGACTGTAAAAGGTATCAGTATCGAAGGTTTCGCCTCGCCGGAAGGACCTCTTGCCTTCAATGAACAGCTTTCCAAAAAACGTGCGGAAGCTTTGAAGGATTATCTGGTTAAGAACGAAAAAGTGTCTTCCAAACTATATAAAGTGACTTTTGGTGGTGAGAACTGGGATGGATTGGTAAAAGCACTCCAATCTTCTTCGATGAAGGAGAAGGAAACATTCCTGAACATCATCAAAAATACGACTGATGATGCCAAACGTAAACAGGAAATCATGCGCGTAGGTGGTGGAGCCCCTTACCGTACCATGTTGAAAGAGATTTATCCGGGACTGCGTAAAGTGAATTGCAAAATTGACTACACCGTTGTTAACTTTGATGTTGAACAAGGACGCATCATTATACGTGAAAATCCGAAGTATCTTAGTCTGAACGAAATGTATCAGGTAGCTAACAGTTATCCGAAAGGCAGCAAAGATTTTGTTAATGTATTTGATATCGCTGTACGCATGTATCCTACTGACGCCGTAGCCAACCTGAACGCAGGAGCCGTCGCATTATCACAAAAAGATTTGAATGCAGCAGTGAAGTTTATGGAGAAAGCCGATCACAATACCGCCGAATTCATAAACAATACCGGAGTCTACAATTTCCTTAACGGAGACATTAACCGTGCCATGGCTGCATTCGAGCAAGCAGCAAAGCTAGGTAATGAAGCTGCCCTTGCCAACTTAAAACAATTACAACAAATTTTAAGTGTGAAGATGAAATAAACAGAAAAATCTATTTATTCAACCGACCAAAGTGGGGCGTTCGTTTGTTATATCAATAATAAACGACGTTCCACTTTTTAAATCTGATAATTATGACCTTGATCCTTGCTGTTATTCCAGTGTTACTGTTGATTATACTGATGGCATTTTTTAAAATGTCAGGTGATAAAAGTAGTATCATTTCTCTGATTGTGACGATGCTGATTGCTCTTTTCGGCTTCGCTTTCTCGGTAGACAATCTGTTTTACTCCTTTTTATATGGAGCATTAAAAGCTGTCTCTCCTATCTTAATCATTATTTTGATGGCTATTTTCAGTTATAATGTATTGCTGAAAACTGAAAAGATGGAGATTATTAAACAGCAATTCGCTTCTATTTCTACCGACAAAAGTATTCAGGTGTTATTACTGACTTGGGGATTCGGAGGTCTATTGGAAGCTATGGCCGGCTTCGGAACAGCAGTAGCTATTCCAGCGGCAATTCTTATCAGTCTGGGATTCAAGCCTATCTTTTCGGCAACGGTGAGTCTGATTGCCAATAGTGTAGCTACTGCTTTCGGAGCAATCGGAACTCCGGTATTAGTATTGGCCAAAGAAACGAATTTGGACGTATTGCATCTTAGTACGAATGTCGTATTGCAATTATCCGTTTTAATGTTCCTGATTCCGCTGGTTCTACTTTTCCTTACTGACTCCAAACTTAAATCACTCCCGAAAAATATATTCCTAGCTTTATTGGTAGGCGGAGTCTCTTTAGCCAGCCAATATGTGGCAGCAAAATATATGGGTGCTGAATCTCCGGCCATAATCGGCAGTATTCTTTCTATTATCGTAATCGTTATTTATGGAAAACTTACTGCATCCAAAGAAGAGAAAGCACGAAAAAGTCATCTGAAAACGAAAGATATATTAAATGCATGGAGCATTTATTTACTGATTCTGTTTCTGATTATCCTGACCAGTCCGCTCTTTCCGGGATTGCGTCATACTTTAGAGAACAATTGGATTACGAGAATCAGTCTGCCTATCAATGCGTCCACCGTCAATTATACTATTTCCTGGCTGACTCATGCCGGAGTATTGCTTTTCATCGGTACTTTTATCGGTGGATTGATTCAGGGGGCTAAAGTAAAAGATCTGTTCATCGTTCTTTGGAATACCGTGAAGCAGTTGAAGAAAACATTCATTACGGTTATCTGCCTCGTGGGGTTATCTACTATTATGGATAGTTCCGGAATGATCGCCGTGATTGCCACAGCACTGGCTACGGCTACCGGAAGTTTATACCCGTTATTTGCTCCGGTTATCGGTTGTTTGGGAACGTTTATCACCGGAAGCGATACATCTTCCAACATCCTTTTCGGAAAGTTGCAAGCAAGTGTGGCTGGGCAAATTCATGTCAGTCCGGATTGGCTGTCTGCTGCAAATACAGTAGGTGCTACAGGGGGTAAGATTATCTCTCCACAAAGTATTGCCATTGCTACTTCTGCCGGAAACCAACAGGGAAAAGAAGGTGAAATACTGAAAGCAGCTATTCCTTATGCTTTAATATATGTGGCGATTACAGGAATTATTGTTTATATTTTCAGTTAATTACCCTAAAATTGAAGAAGATAATAATACTGTTAACAAAGCGTGATAATACTTCCGCTTAACCATTAGATATTAAAACATTTAGCTCGTTTTTGCACGGTTTTGATTCTTTTCACCACAGAGGACACGGAGGACACAGAGGTGAATTTGGTTTATGACTTACGGTTGTGACCCTAATTTTGATGCGTAATCCTCCTACTATAAAGTTGAAAAAATATGAAAACATCTGCCACCTGCAACGAAAAGCGCGTAATGCACTAGTTGATAAATAGTTGGAGCGTTGCAGATACTGTTGCAGATAGGTTGCAGATCAAAGTATCTGCAACACAGTATAAACCTTACATAAGCCAATTCTCTAGGAGAGCAAAAGTTTATTGTATACATTAACTTCCCGTTTCCAGGCGGGGAACTGTCGTTT